>MDSV01172345.1_pt1 | contig 12162 bp, 13 predicted proteins | sample 810851 | NCBI WGS metagenome assembly MDSV01 (sample SAMN05326640, study PRJNA326480) | marine metagenome | isolation source: seawater | place: Atlantic Ocean: North East | collected 2012
AGTTTGAATAAATTATTTTAAATTTAAGAATTCTTTGTAGGAATTTATATTATTTATTTTTTTATGTTTTATTCTATTACTTAGATTAATATTGTTGTTAGTAAATCTTAATATATTTTTAATACCAGCTTTTTTAGCTGCAGTTATCCCGTTTTCAGAGTCTTCAATGATTAATATATTAGATTTTTTTACTTTTAATTTTTCAATTGCATAAATATATCCATCAGGGTTAGGTTTTGGTTTTAGATTTTGATTACAAGAAATTATGTTACCATTTTTAAAATATTTTTTAAGATCTGCATTTTGAAGTAATTTATTAATAAATTTATAATCACTATTTGAGACAATTGCTAATTCTACATTTGTTTTATTTATAAAAGATCTAAAGAATGCAAAAGGTTTAAGTTTTTTTTTAAAAATTTTTTTTGATTCTTTTTTATAAACATCATTTATTTTTTTTAATTTTTTAACATCTAATTTCTCATTAAGTAACATCTCAAATACTCTGTCTGAATGAATCCCAATAGTATTCTTATAATTAATTTTATTATTTATGTTTAATTTTAGTTTTTTGAGAGTAAGAATTGATGATTTAAACCATAATGGCTCTGTGTCAAAAATTACACCATCAAAGTCAAATATTATTGCTTCTAATTTATAAATATTTTTAAGTTTCATTATATATTACAGATCCTGAAATTTAGGAAATAAATCTTTTAAGTTTTCATACAACTTTCGATAAATAATATATTTTTTTTTATAATGTTCCTTAAATTTTTTTTGTGGCTTAATAATTTTAAAATTTCCAGACAACTTATTTATGTCATTCCAGTTTTTATATAATCCAACAGTTTTTGCTGAAACGAATGCAGCCCCAAGATAAGAACCTTCTATATTCTTAAATATTTTTATTGGTTTTTGAATAATATTCGCTGTGATTTGCATCCAAAACTTACTTTTAGACCCACCATCAGATGCAAGTACATTATTAATTTTGATATTATTTTCTTTTAAAATCTCTAAATGATGCATGAAACCGAAACAAACTGACTCTAATATCGCTAACCATAGATCATACTTAGTATGATTAAGACTTAACCCAGTTATAGTGCCTTTTGCATTTAAATCATGAATAGGCGTCTTTTCTCCTAAAAAGTATGGTAAAATAACAATTTTATTTTTTAGGATATCTGTCATTGATGCTTTTTTATCTAAAAAATTTAAATTAATTTTATTTTTTTCAGTAAAATAAAAATTTTTAACAAACCAATTTAATAAACTACCAGAACTTGCCATACATCCGTTTGGCATAAATAATTCTGGTAAAATATGATAATCTAAAAAAAGTCTGTGGTCATTTAATGGATTTTTAGTTGATATTAAGATATCACCAGCACCTCCAAATTTAAGAAGGACATCACCACTTTTTTTAACACCTGAAGAAAATGCTGATACAACATGATCTGCACAACCTGCGGTAATTATAATATTTTTATCAATATTAAGATCTGTGGCAATATCATTAGTCACACTTCCAATAATATCATCAGACTTATAAATTTGAGGTAATGATTGAACTTTTATTGAGCCTAAACTTGTTAATTCTTTTGTAAATTTTTTTTTATTAAAATCCATTAGACCTGATTCTAATGCCCAGTTATGCTCAACTGAAAATTTGCCTGTTAATTTATAATTAATATAATCATAAGATCCTAAAATTTTAAATATTTTTTTAAAATTTTCATTTTCATTTTCTTTTAACCATAAAAGTTTAGGTGCAATTAACTGCTGATTGATTCCACATTTTGTATTTTTTATAAAAGATTGAGAGATTTTTTTTTTAAAAATTTTTTTTAATTGTTTATTTGTTCTACTGTCACTTTGTTGAATACTTTTTCTTATAACTTTTCCTTTATTATCTAAAATTACAAGAGCTGGCAGCATGCCAGTGGTACCTATAGAAACAATTTTTTTATTTTTCTTCTTTGCAAAATTAGATAATTGTCTAATAATTTTCTTAGAGTTTTCCCACCATTGATTTGGGTCTTCTTCAGCCCATCCTTCTTCATAAGAATATAGATCAACTGGAAATGATATTTTTTTTAATATTTTGCTTTTTGATGTATCAAGCAAAATACCAATTGTCGAGGTAGTGCCTATATCAATTCCTAGAACACAGGTCATAGTTTTTATTAACCCCTTAATTTATTCACCTTATCCATAAGCTTTATAACTCTTTGAGGGTCTATATTATTCCAAGTAATGCCATCATATTTTAGTGAAGAGCCAATAACGCAACCATCTGCAATTTTAAAAATTTCATTAATATTATTTATGTTTACGCCTGTATTAGCAAAAACAGGTATCTCTTTAACCTTTTCTTTTGTTTCTGTTAATTCATCTATGTTAACAGCTTTGCCAGTTATAACTCCTGAAACACATATTGCATCAGCTAAAGAAGAAAAAACTGCACTTTCAGCTTTTTCTGAGGTTTTTCTATTACCTACCGGGGAAGCAAATTCTGCATTAACATTAAACATTAATTTTAATTTTTTATTATTTAAATTAGATCTTAATTCTAAAGCTTTAGATGCATTTGGTTGCCATAAGCCCATATCTGAATCATATACACCTGTGAAAACTTCTCTTGCAAAGTCAGCATTAGTTACACTTCCTAAAGCAACTGTCGCATAAGGATCCCATAAATAATTAACACCAAAAGGAATCTTTATATCTTTTTTAACTAATCCAATAACATAAGCCATGGCTGCTAAAGTAGAATTAGAAGCTTTAAGACTATAAGGTCTATCACCTTCGTTTCCAAACATAACTGCATCTATACCACCAGATTGTAAAGCATCTAAATCTTTAGTTACTGATCCAATTATTTTTGTTAAATTTGAGTCATCATTAAATTCAGATGAGCCAGGCAAAGGAGGCAAATGCACCATTCCGATAACTAACTTATTTTTAATCATTAATTCTTTCATAATTTACCTTTCTATTAAATGCTCATTATTTGGATTAAAGTATAATAATTTATTTTGATCAATAAAAAATTTTATTTTTTCACCAATATTTAATTTATTATCAGTACTTACTCTTAAGTAAAATAATTTTTTAGACTCTAAAGTTCTAATACATAGAATTTTTTCATGGCCTAAATTTTCAACAATCTCTAGTTCACCAGATACTTCAAAAGTATTTTGTTTTTTATCTAAATAAATATGCTCTGGTCTGATAGCTATATATATTTCTTTTAGTTCATTAAAATAATTTTGTATTCTTATTTTTATATCAAAAATATCTATAAAAAGAGAATCATCATCATATCTTATATTTGATTTATAAATATTATTGACTGGATTAGCTAAAAAATTTGCAACAAAAAGAGTTTTTGGGTTTTCATAAATATCACTAGGCGTACCAATTTGTAAAATTTCACCGTCATTCATTATACAAATTTTAGTTGCCATAGTCATAGCTTCAACTTGATCATGGGTTACATAAATAAAGGTTGTATTTAGCATTTTTTGGATTCTAATTAATTCAGTTCTCATTAAAACTCTTAAACGAGCATCTAAATTTGAGAGGGGTTCATCTAACAAAAAAGCTTTTGGATTTCTTACTAAAGCCCTACCTAATGCTACCCTTTGTCTTTGACCACCAGATAATTCTGAAGGCTTCCTATCGAGTAAGTCATTTATTTGTAATAGATTAGATACCTCAGAAATTTTATTTTCAATTATTTTATTATTTATTTTTTTTAACCTAAGAGAAAAAGACAAGTTTTTTTTTACACTCATATGAGGATACAATGCATAGTTTTGAAATACAAAAGCTAAATCTCTATCTTTTGGATCAGTATTGGTAATATTTGATTCATCTAAATATATTTTTCCACTTGTTACATTTTCAAGACCACCTATCAGTCTTAAAGTGGTTGATTTGCCACAACCAGATGGTCCCAATAAAACAAAAAAATCTTTATCCTCAATATCAAAATTAATTTTTTTAACAGCTTCGACTCCGTGTTTATATTTTTTAACTAAATTTTTTACAGATATTTTACTCATTTAATCTGACCTATTCATATATTTAAACAATGGCAATGTAAGAATTACAATAATTATTAATAGTATTGTTGACATAGCAGCAGCTTCACCAAGATTTAAACTTATAAATGCAGATCTATATATATAATAACTTATTAAATCTGTTGCATCACCTGGGCCTCCTTTAGTCATTATATAAATTAAGTCATAAGTTTTAATTGCAAAAATTAATCTTATCAAAATTGTAACAATTATTACCGGTCTCATATATGGAAGTGTAATGTGTAAAAAACATGCAATTATTCCTGCACCATCACTTCTAGCAGCTTCATAGGGTTCTTTTGGAATTGCCGATAATCCAGCTAGTAGTAATATAATCATAAAAGAAACTTGATGCCAAATATCAACAAATATAATGGTTATGAAAGCCATTTGTGGATCACCTAACCAGTTCACAGGACTGATAGCAACTAAACTTAATAAATAATTTAATATACCTAATTGTGGGTGTAAAAACATTCTCCATATTAAACCAACAACAACAGGGTTTATTAATAAGGGTAATAAAAGTATAAAATAATAAATTGATTTAAACCTTTCTATTGTATTCAATAACAAAGCTATAAAAAAACCAAGTAAGAATTCAAACAAAACAACCAATATTACGAATACAAATGTAACTGATATAGAGTTAAATAATTGTTCATTTTTTATTGAATTTACATAATTCTCTAAACCAATAAAACTATTAAATGATTTATTAATTAATGTATAATCATAAAAACTTGATACAATAGCAAATGAAATTGGAAATAAAATTATTAATAAAATAATTAAAACAGTAGGCGCTGCAAGAATATACCCGTAGCGCCTATCAGCTAAATCTATGTTTTTAGACACATTTAGTTTTTATATAGACCATCTTTTTTAGCTAATGATTCTAATTCTGAATTCATAGTTGCCAAAGCATCATCTATACTTTTTTCTCCAATAACTGCTTTAGAAAGCTCTCTTCCCATAACTTCTACAAATTGAGGTGTGTAAGTAAATATTGGGAAATTTTTAGCTGAAGCAAGAATATCATTTAATGCTCCATAGTGAGGATACTTTGCTAAAACATCTGGGTTACTGAATGCATCGCTTCTAGTAGGTGCGCCACCCATTAGAGCTCTTTTAGCAACTATTTCTGGCGACTCTACCCATTTTATAAATTCCCAAGCTGCATCAGCATTTGGACTTGAAGTTGGAATTGCCCAACCCCATGCACCATTTAGACTTCCATTACCTGGAACAGGAGCTAAGGCCATCTTGCCGACTACACTAGATTGACTTGAGTCCTCGTATGAGGGCATAAACCAATTGTAAGTTATATAACTGTATGCTTGACCCTGTGCAGCTACATTAAATGCCTCATCAAAACTAAAACTAGCAGCACCTATCGGACCATGGTCTTGTAAATTGTGAATATAATCCTTAAGAGCCTGTTTAGCTGCATCAGAAGTTAATTCACCATGCCAGTTTTCATCATGGAATCTTCCACCATTGGCATACAAATAATTTGACCATTCCATTGCTATAGGATCAGCTTTTGAGCCTTGATTAACAACACCATATTCTGTTCCATTTTTTGTAAAATATGAAACTTGTTTCATGTATTCATCCCATGAAGTTGGTTCTTTTAGATCTATACCATACTTAGCTTTAAATGCACTTTGATGTTTTGAATCTGCAACCAAATCTTTTCTATAAGTTAAACCCATAGCATAGTTATAAAATGGTAACATATATGTTGTTCCTTCTACTTCTCCAACAAGTTCCATCATAGAATCAAAGTAGACTGAAGTATCAAAGTTATCATTTTTAATATAGTCATCAAGTGGTTGCATCCATCCTGCCATAGCAAATTCTCCAACCCAATAGAAATCTACTGGCATGAAATCAATACTTCCAGTCGAAGCTGTTAGGGATGGAACCATTTTAGGATGCATTTCTCCATAACCCATGATTTCAAATTCAACATCTATACCAGTTTTTGTTTTAAAATCAGGTAAAAGTTCTTGAATAAATAGTGTGTCTGGAACATTTTCCATTATTGCATTTAGTGTAACTGCTTTTGAAGAAAAGTTTAAGAAACTTAAAATCAACAAAACAGAAACAAATTTTATAATTTTCATAATTACCTCCGTCAAAAGTAACTAATTAATATTAAATAAATTGCCATTTCAAAATAATCACCATAGTGCTGATAAAATATCAATACTTCAGTAAAAATCTATTAAATTCAACAAAAAATTACTTCAAAGCACCAAGAGATAAGCCCTTAATTAGATATTTTTTTATAAAAGGTAATAATATAATAGCAGGCAAAATAGTAAGTGTTGTAGCTGCTGCTAATTGTGCAATTTCTACTCCTCTATGTGTACTTAAAGTAGATAAACCTATAGGTAAAGTAGACGTTGCTTTACCAGATAGAATAAGAATAAAAATAAATTCATTCCAACTTAAAATAAACCCTAAAAGTCCTGCAGCAATTAAACCTGGAGCAATTAAAGGTAAGGCTACCAAATAAAATGCTTGGAATCTTGTTGCTCCATCTGACCTAGCTGCAGATTCTATTAAAAAAATATCCCTTGAATAAAATGATATCAACATCCAGGATAAGAAAGGTAAAATAATAGTTGTGTGAGCTATAATTAATCCAACATAATTATTGATTAAATTCAAACTTAAATAAATACTAAATATTGGAAGAACTATTATTATTGGTGGTATCATTTGTGTAGACAATAAAAAAAGTCTCAGATATTTGCCACCTGTATTATATTTAGCAAATGCATACGCTATCATAGCAGCTAAAGGTAATGAAATTAATGTTGTTCCAAAGGCAATAAAAAAACTATTAAAAAAGTATGTTCCAAAAGGATATTTTGTAAAAATTTCTATATAATTATCAAGAATAATTGGTGAGAGTTCTGGAGGAATTTTATAAGCATTTAATTTATCAGTAAAGCTATTTCTTAATATCCATAAGAGAGGTAAAATTATAATAAGTGAAAAGACTATTAAAATTAAATGGCTAAAAAAATATAGAATATTTTTTTTCATTTTTTAAGTTGTATAAACACCACCGGTGACATTAATAGCCTGACCTGTCATGAAATCTGAATCATTGCCTGATAAAAATAAAACTACTTTTGCTACATCTTCTGGATCTTCCAACCTTCCGAGGGGGGTTTGTGATATATAATCATTAATGACTTCTTTGGAGGTTAAGGATCGTAATTTAGCCTCCCATTTAACTTCTCTTTCTTGCATTGACGTTTTAACAAAACCAGGACAAACAGCATTAATTCTAATATCAAATTTAGCTGTTTCTCTTGCAGCAGCTTGAGTAAAACCGACAACTGCAAATTTGCTAGCTGAATAATGTGCTAAAAGTGGCGCCCCAACTTTTGCTGCAAGAGATGCTGTATTAACTATTCGGCCCCTTATTTTATTTTTTTTAAAATAAGTAATAGCCTCTTGATTGGTCAAAAAAACTCCTTTAGCATTTACATCCATGTTAAAATCCCATTCTTCTTCAGTCAGTTCTTCAATATAATTCATTGAAGAAACACCAGCATTTGAAATAAGTATTTCATATTTGCCAACTGAATTAACAATATCATTGAAAGTTTTTATTATTTCTGATTTTTTAGTTACATCTAATTTAAAATAAAAGCTTTCATTATTACATTCATCTGATGTTTGTTTTGCTTTCTCTAAATTCTGATCAGTAGCACATACAATAGCACCTTTTTCTGAAAACATTTTTGTTATTGCTTTTCCAATACCACTTCCAGCACCTGTAACAATTACAATTTTATTTTTGAGCATATGATTATTTAATTTTTATAGATTCTTTAATTAAATGAGATAATTCACCATCTTTTGTAGATAAATTCATAGATACTTCAATGGATTGACCTTCTTTTAAAACGCCTTCTGCAAATTTTTTTCGAAAATAGTTCTCAATTTCACGCTGAGAAGAAATTCCAACCTTTTTTAAAAACTTTCTTATTTCAATATTTAAATTATCTTCGTCCATTTAAATCATAGATTAATTCAATGTTTGAATTTTTTCAATCAGTAAAGTAAATTTCTTTAAGAATTTGCATTGAAATAATTCATTTTTGTTGTAGGTTTTTACTGTGAATATTCTTAGTTTTGATACTTCTTTAGGCTGGATAACTCTTTCAGAGGAAAACAATCTAATCAATTCAGTGAAATTCGGAAAGAAAAAAAATCGAGGAAAGAGTCTGGTTTTAATTAAATTAAAAAAACAAATTTTAGAATTTACAAAAGGAAAGAGAAAAAAATTTTCTGTAAAACTTAATATTGAAGGGTCTATATTGCAAAAAAAAATATGGAAACAATTAAGTAATATTAGTTATGGTGCTACTAAAACTTATGGAGATATTGCTAAAACATTAAGAACATCACCTCGCTATGTTGGAAATGTTTGTGGACAAAATGATCATTTACTTGTTATTCCTTGTCACCGTGTTGTGCGTTCAGATGGCGCTTTGGGAGGTTTCTCAGGACTTGGTGGTATAAAATTAAAAAAAAAACTTTTACAACTTGAAAAAGCATGACTAAGAACATTATCATACTTCAGCATATTAATATTGAAACTCCTGGTTATATTTTAGATCTTATGCAAAGAGATAATTTTAATCTTACCACTATTGAATTAGATGAGGGGGAAAAAATACCTTCCAATTTAGATCAATTTGATGGAATGTTCTGTATGGGCGGTCCAATGGATACTTGGATGGAAGAGGAATATCCATGGCTAATTGAAGAGAAGAAAAAAATAAAAGAATTTGTTGTTAATTTGTCAAAACCTTATTTAGGATTTTGTTTAGGATGTCAGTTATTAGGTGAAGTAGTAGGTGGCAAGGTAGTAAAATCTTCACCTCCTGAAATAGGTATTTTAGATATTAATATGAGTGAAACTTATTCCAATGATCATTTATTTGGTAAGTTTAGTTCTACTATCAAAGCACTACAATGGCATAGTTATGAGGTGCAAAATCTTGAATTTAATAATGATGTAACACTTTTAGGCTCTTCTCCAACAACTAAATACCAAATTTTTAAATATAAAAATCATGCTTATGGCATTCAGTTTCATATTGAGATAAAAAATAATACTGTATCGCAGTGGGCATGTGTACCAGAATATGAGTCAGCTCTCGAAGATAGTTTAGGAAAAGGTGCGCTGAAAAAATTTGATAAAATAGCTCAAGAAAATATGAGAGCAATGAATTTTAATGCAGAAAATTTGTATAATAATTTTAAAAAAATTTTATAAAGGATTAATATTCTAGGGGGAAGAAGATGAAAAAAATAAAAGGACCAGCAATATTTCTTGCTCAGTTTGCTAGCAATGATGAGCCATTTAATAATTTAAAAAATATTTCATCTTGGGCATCAAAACTTGGCTATATAGGAATACAATTACCTAGTTGGGATAAAAGATTAATTGATCTTGATATAGCTGCAGAAAGTAAAGATTATTGCGATGATTTACTTGGAATTCTTAATGAAAATAATATTGTTATTTCAGAGTTATCTACTCATCTGCAAGGTCAGTTAGTTGCTGTTAATCCCACTTATGATATTCAATTTGATGGGTTTGCGCCAGACTCAGTTAAAAATAATCCTATAAAAAGGCAAGATTGGGCTGTTAATCAAGTCAATAAAGCTATCTTAGCGTCTAAAAATTTAGGGCTATCTGCACTTGCAACATTTTCAGGAGCATTGGTATGGCCATTTTTGTACCCATGGCCCCAACGTCCTGTTGGATTGATAGAAGAGGGATTTGATGAATTAGCAAGAAGATGGAAACCTATATTAGATAACTGTGATGAGTCTGGTATAGATTTATGTTATGAAATACATCCAGGTGAAGATCTTCATGATGGTGTAACTTTTGAAATGTTTTTAGAACGTGTTAATAATCACACAAGGTGCAATATGTTATATGATCCAAGTCATTATGTTTTACAGCATTTAAATTATCTTGATCATATTGATATTTACCATGAAAGAATAAAAATGTTTCACGTTAAAGATGCAGAATTAAATCCTACAGGAAAACAAGGTGTGTATGGTGGTTTTCAATCGTGGATTAATAGAGCTGGTCGCTTTAGATCATTAGGTGATGGACAAGTTGACTTTAAATCTATTTTTTCAAAACTTTCAGAGTATGATTTTGATGGATGGGCTGTATTAGAATGGGAGTGTTGTATTAAGAGTCCTGAACAAGGTGCTGCAGAAGGAGCACCGTTTATCTCTAAGCATATTATTGACGTTACGACAAAAGCATTTGATGATTTTGCTGACTCGGGTATGGATAGAGAAACTAATAAAAAATTATTAGGATTATAATCATGAAAAGAAGATTAAGATTAGGTATGATAGGCGGAGGTCAAGGTGCTTTTATAGGTGCTGTACATCGTTTATCTGCAAGAATGGATGATAAATATGAATTTGTAGCAGGTTGTTTATCTTCGACACCTGAAAAAGCTGAATTATCAGCAAAAGAATTAGGATTAGATTTAACAAGAAGTTATCCTGACTATAAAACGATGTCAGAAGAAGAATCAATAAGAAAAGACGGTATCGAGGTCGTCTCTATAGTAACACCTAATCATATGCATGCAGGACCGGCAATCGAATTTCTAAAAAAAGATATTCATGTAATTTGTGATAAACCTATGACATCGACGATAGAAGATGCGTATAGCTTAGTTGATGTTATTAATTCATCAAAAGCTCATTTTTTTTTAACTCATAATTATTCAGGATACCCTGTTATTAGAGAGATGAAGGCTTTAGTTGAAAATGGAGAAATAGGTACAATTAGAATAGTTAAAGGTTCTTATTTTCAAGGATGGCTCGGTTCAAAAGAAGAAGATTCTGGTAATAATAAGCAAGCCGAATGGAGAACTGATCCCAAGCGAAGTGGTGCAGCAGGTTCAGTAGGCGATATTGGAAGTCATACAATGCATTTAATAGAATTTGTAACAGGGCTGAAATGTGAGGCTGTTGCAGCTGATTTAACTACGTTTGTTAAGGGAAGAAAACTTGATGATGATGCTTCTATAATGATACGCATGAGTGATAATGTAAAGGGCAACTTATCAATTTCACAAATTGCAACTGGACAAGAAAATAGTTTTACTATTTCTATTTACGGAGATAAGGGAGCGCTACATTGGTCTCAAGAAAACCCTAATTATGCAAGGTTTTCAAAAGTAGGTACTGCTGATCAAACTATAACTCGAGGAGGTGCTATACAAAACGAAAACTCATATGCGTCTATTAGAATACCTCCAGGTCATCCAGAAGGTTATCTTGAAGGATTTGCTCAAATATACTCTGATGTAGCTGATATTATTCTAGAACATAAAAATAAAAATAAATTATTAAAGTTATTACCAGGTGGTGAGTCTGGATTACAAATAATGAAATTTATTAACGCCTCTGTAAAATCAAGTAAAAATAATAGTATTTGGACTAATTTAAATTCTATTTAATGAATGCATACCTAAGTATGCATTTTTTGCATATTTGTTTTTCTTATTTTTAACTTACAATTTTTATTTTTATAACTAATTAGAAAATTACGTTCATCATGTTGATCATGACGGAAGTAGACGAAAGTCGAAGGAACGCATGCAAAGTTATTAAATCGTTCAATCTGTATAAGCAGATCGGAAGTAGGTTAAGCCGAAGGAACGCGGAACTTATATATTAATTTCCATAGCTAAGCATGAAAAGTAGCACATAACTTATGGTGAGTTGTGTCTTGTGAAATTTATAATGGAGGATTAATGTTTAAAAAATCTTTTTATTTTTTAAGTATATTATCAACTTTTTTACTTCTTAGCTCTTACGCTAAAGCTGGTGTTGATGCAGAAGTAGCCTACATACTAAATACATTTTCTTTTTTAGTGTGTGGATTTTTAGTCATGTGGATGGCTGCAGGTTTTTTATTTTTAGAGTCAGGTTTGGTGACTACAAGAAGTGTTTCAACTATTGCTGCTAAAAATATTGG
>MDSV01082006.1_pt1 | contig 12161 bp, 11 predicted proteins | sample 810851 | NCBI WGS metagenome assembly MDSV01 (sample SAMN05326640, study PRJNA326480) | marine metagenome | isolation source: seawater | place: Atlantic Ocean: North East | collected 2012
ATGTTTAATATACTCATACTATTAACTGACTAAACAAATTTTTATTGTTAGGATTGTCGAATTATATATGAAATCTGTATGTGTATTTTCCGGTTCTAGCCCGGGAGCAAGAAAATCTTATCAAGAAGTAGCTAACAAGTTAGGTCAAGAGCTTGTAAAAAATGGCTTCTCTATGGTTTTTGGCGGAGGAAACGTAGGCCTTATGGGGATTACAGCTGACTCTGTTTTAAATGCAGGGGGAAAGGTTGTTGGAGTGATCACTGAAAGGCTTCATGATGTGGAGGTAGCTCATAAAGGTCTAACTGAACTTTTTATAGTTGAATCAATGCACCAAAGAAAAAAGAAGATGGCAGAATTATCAGATTCCATAATTTCTCTACCTGGTGGAGTTGGAACATGGGAAGAATTTTTTGAAGCTCTAGCTTGGAATCAATTAGGAATACATTCAAAACCTATAATTTTAATAAACACAGATAATTATTATTCAGATCTATTTGAATTCGTTAAAAGGTCAGTTGAAGAAGGTTTTTTGCCCCAATCTTCTTTAGAAGATTTCCACCTTGCACAAGACGAAAAAGAAGCCATAGAGATAATAAAACAATTTCAGCCAAAAGATACTAAGCACTGGTACAAAAGATTAGAAAGATAATTTTAATTTTCTGCTTGCAAAATTTTCTTGTTTAGATATATTTACTCCTACGCTATTGCTGGAAGGAAATTGGACCTCGAGACCCAGATTCCTGAAAGAATGGATAGAAGAAGAAGGGTGAAAAGAATAATGAAAATTATCCACCTGCGAGTAAAAAAGGGTATTTACCGCACAGTGAGTAAACCCGCACTGACCCCTTCAACTTCGAAAGAAAACACCTTTTAAAGGTGTTTTTTTTATTTGAGATTGTAGCTTTCTAGTAAATTATATTTTGCTTTGCCGCCTCCTATCTCGCTCTCATAAACATCTAAATTGCTTATGAATGCTTTAATGGGGCTATCTAGGGCGACTAATTCGCTAAAAGGTCTATTCTTATCTTTGAATCTACCTAAAGTTATATGAGGTTTATAACTTCTTAGAGACATTCCAAATCCTACATTTGCTACAACTTCTTCAACTTTGTCGTATAGTCTTTGAAGACTCTTATTTAGATTAATAGTAGCTATTATCACCTGGCCATTTTCATTGGGAAAGTAGGAGACCCCATCTACTTCAATAGGTACATCTGATAGAGATTCACTTAATCCCTTCAGTAATTCTTTCATTTCGTCGATTTGCTCTGGTTCCATACTGCCTACAAAATTAACAGTAATGTGATGATTGTTATTAGGTACCCAGCTTATTTTGTAAGCTTTATTTTGGTGTTCCTTTTGTCTTATCTTCAGATCTATAATTTTTTGGTTAAATTCAGAATCCGGAGTTAGACCAATAAAGATTCTAGACATATATATGATCTTAATTAATGTATATCTTATATCAAGCACTTTATTGAATTTATAAGCTAAAATAGCTTTTGGAGTATTTAAATTGCCTTCAAATAAACGAGTTTTAACAGGAATAACTACAAGCGGAATACCGCATATTGGTAATTTAGCTGGAGCTATATTGCCTGCTATATCAGAAAGCAAAAAAGAAAAAACATCATCTTTTTTATTTCTAGCTGATTACCATTCACTAATTAAAACTTTAGACCCTGATTTAACACACAATTCTAGTTTTGAAATAGCTGCTTGCTGGTTAGCTTGCGGTTTGGATCCCAAAACAACTACGTTTTATAGACAATCTGATGTACCTCATATTATGGAATTGGCCTGGGTATTAAGTTGTTTGACAGCTAAAGGGTTGCTCAATAGGGCACATGCCTATAAAGCAGCAGTCTCACTAAATGAAGATAAGAACTCTCAAGACCCAGATAAAGGCATAACCATGGGATTATTTAATTATCCTATTTTAATGGCTGCAGATATTCTAATGTTTAACGCAGATGAGGTGCCAGTAGGCCAGGATCAAAAACAGCATTTAGAAATGACCAGGGATATAGCAAATAGATTTAATCATCATTACGGTGAAGTATTTACCATACCGGAAGCAGTTATAAGTGATGAAACAGGAATACTTCCAGGAATTGATGGACAAAAAATGAGTAAGTCTTATGACAATACAATTCCAGCTTTTATAGATACTACGAAATTAAAAAAACTAGTGAATAAAATAAAAACTAATTCTTTAGAACCAGGAGAGCCCAAAGATACAGAAGGCTGTACAGTTTTTAGTCTGTATAAAGCATTTGCTTCTACTGAACAGATTTTAAGTATGCAAGAAGCATATAAGAATGGTATTTCTTGGGGGGAAGCTAAAAATCAACTCCATGATCTTTTAGAAGAATTTATTTCTCCATACAGAGAAGAGTATCTAAGAATTTCTAAAGACAGAGGTTATGTTGAGCAAACTTTGAAAGAGGGAGCAGAAAAAGCCATGCAGGTTTCCAGTCCAATTTTAGAGAGTGTAAGAAAAAAAGTAGGCATAAAGGGTTTTTAGACATCTAAACATCAGTACTCATGAGCAATAGACTACCTTCGGTCATCTGGCTTTTATCTTTTGGACTATTTTTTGTTGGAGCAGGTCAGTCCGTAGTATTTCTCACCATCCCACCCTTGGGTAGAGATTTAGGCCTTAGTGAACAACAGATAGGAGCTATTTTTGGAATATCCGCTCTCGCCTGGATGATTGCAAGTCCTTTGTGGGGTTCTTTAAGCGATACAGTTGGCAGAAAAAAAATTGTTATAGTAGGGTTAATTGGTTGCGGCCTTTCTCTTATTCTTTTTTCTACAGTAATTTCTTTTGGTATTTCTGGATTGCTGTCAGGAACTTTTTTATTTTTATTACTAGTACTAGCAAGATTACTAAATGGTCTGTTTGGAAGTGCAACTCGACCAGCTTCTGGTGGTTGGATTGCTGACATAACTTCTCTAGATGATAGAGGTAGGGCTTTTGGTAGATTAAATTCTGGTTTCTCTGCCGGAAGAATAGGAGGCCCTGCTTTAGCAGGCTTTCTATTGATAATCTCCTATACAGCACCATTTTATATTTTTTCTGCTGGATTAATCTTAATTTCTATATTGATATTAAATCAGCCAATAAATGAAAGCCAAAATAAATTAAATCCAACAAAAAAATCGGATTCATCTCTTAGTATTTTAGATAATTCTGTATGGCCCTTTTTATTTGTAGCTATTACTTTAGGAGTTACTAATGCCTCTTTAATAATAACTATTTCTTTTTATTTTGAAGATGTAATTATTAAAGACTCTGAAAATGCTTTAACTTATGCAAGTATTGGTTTCATGCTATCAGCGATAGGTAGTCTGATCGGACAGTTATTTTTTGCAGACAAATTAAGTATTTCTGCAGGTTCGTTAACAAGATACGGTTCGTTTATTACATTGGTTAGTTTACTCGGAATAGCAAATACTCAAAGTCTGGAAAATGTCTATATATATTTCTTTTTATATGGTTTAGGTATGGGTGCTCTTCAAACTGGATTATCTGCTGCTTTGTCTTTATCAGTAGGGCCTGAGAATCAAGGTAAAGCCAATGGATATATGGGCATGGTTTTTCCCTCTGGACATGTTGTTTCACCATTTATAGCTATGCCATTGTATTTAATAGACCCTTCAGCTCCTTATTTGCTGGGCGCTTCACTAATGCTAATTTCTTTAATTTTTATAAATTTAAACTCTAGGCATAAATGGATAAGAAAGAAGAAATATAAGGCTAAGGACTTAAATCTAAACGAGGAGTGAAAGCAATAAAAATGCTATCATTCAATGTAAATAACTAAAAAGGAAGATAAATGTTCAAAGAAGACTTATTAAATGGAAAAAGGATATTAGTAACTGGCGGTGGAACTGGCCTAGGTAAGGAAATGAGTAGGTACTTCCTCAAATATGGGGCTGAAGTTCTGATATGCGGAAGAAGAGGAGAAGTTCTAGAGCAGACAGCCAATGAGTTAATGGAAGAAAATGGCGGCGGAAGTGTTAAACACTTTGCTTTAGATATAAGAGGACCTCAAGATGTAGATGGTGCGATAGAAGAAGTATTTCAAGAAGCGCCTCTCGATGGATTAGTAAATAATGCTGCAGGTAACTTTATTTCAAGGACAGAAGATCTGTCTCATAGGGGCTTTGATGCTATAGCTAGTATCGTTTTTCATGGAACGTTTTATGTAACTCATTCCGTTGCTAAAAGATGGTTAGAGTTAGGTCATAAAGGTTCAATTATTTCTATTTTAGCAACATGGGTATGGACAGGTTCTGCTTTCACAGTTCCATCTGCCATGTCCAAGAGCGCTATACATGCCATGACTCAGTCTCTAGCTACCGAATGGGGAAAAACTGGTGTAAGAATTAACGCAATAGCTCCCGGACCTTTTCCAACTGAAGGTGCTTGGGCAAGATTAAGTCCAGGTCAAGACCCAGATAAAGCAACTCAAGACCCTTCTTATTCATCTAACCCAATGGGCAGAGTGGGACAAATGGAAGAATTAGGGAACTTAGCTACATTCTTAATGTCAGATGGATGTGATTATTTAAATGGTCAAACCATTGCTATAGACGGTGCGGAGTATTTAACTGGCGGTACTTTTTATAGAGCTCTTGCAGCATTAGGAGATGAAGAATGGGAAGCCATTAGGTCTACTATTAAAACCACAAACGAAAAAGATAAGGCAAAAAGAAGTACATAAATAAAAAAAGGTGAAATTATGAATGAACTAGTTATATCAGAAATGAAGCGAGTATTAGAGCTTCAAAAGAAAAAACATATTGAGGAAGGTCCTCCAAGCTTAGAACTAAGGAAAGATAGACTTGATAGATCTATAAGTATGGTAAAAAAATATCAAGATGAAATTATCAGTGCTTTACAGGATGACTTTGGTAATAGGGATCCAGTAATGAGCAGTGCCACTGAAGTTATGTCTTCTATTGGTCCTTTAGAAAATGCCAAGAAAAACTTAGCGAAATGGATGAAACCTGAAAAAAGAAAGTTAGGTGGTCCTATGCCAGGCGCCGGTTTGCTTCTTTCTGCCCTAGGAGCAAAAGCAAAGATTGAATATCAGCCCAAAGGAACAGTTGGTTGCATAAGCCCTTGGAATTTTCCGGTTAATCTAGTCATGGCTCCTTTAGGAGGAATTCTAGCTGCTGGAAATAGAGTGATGATTAAACCATCTGAAATTAGTTCTTCAACTTCTGATGTAATCAAAACAATGTTCGAGGAATATTTTGATGAAGCCGAGATCGCGGTATTTGTTGGTGATCCAGAGGTTGGAGCTGCATTTAGTTCATTACCATTTGATCATTTAATCTTTACAGGAGGCACTTCAATAGCAAAACATGTAATGAAATCAGCTTCTGATAACCTGGTTCCTTTAACGCTAGAACTAGGTGGAAAATCACCTGTTATTGTGGGTGATGACGTTGAAATGTCAGACGTTGCTCAAAGAGTTATGCAAGGTAAGACGATGAATGCTGGACAAATCTGTTTGGCACCAGACTATGCATTAGTTCCTAAAGAGAAGGTAGATGATTTTGTAAAAGAAAGTATAAATTCTGTTACCTCTATGTATCCAGAAATGAAAGATAACGATGATTACACATCTATTATCAATCAAAATCATTTTGAAAGAATACAAAGTTATCTGGATGACGCTAAATCTAAAGGTGCTGAGTTAGTTGAAATTAATCCTAATAATGAGGATTTCTCACAACAACCTCATCATAAAATACCTCCAACTTTAGTTCTAAATCCTACAGAGGATATGAAAATTATGCAGGAAGAAATTTTTGGACCTGTATTACCAGTAAAACCTTATGAAGATTTAAGTGAAACTGTTGAGTATGTTAATAGCAAAGAGAGACCTTTAGGTCTTTATTACTTCGGAAAAGATAAGAAAGATCAACAGTATGTTTTATCAAATACCACCTCCGGAGGTGTTACCGTAAATGATGTAATCTCTCATATAACACAAGAAGATCTGCCATTTGGAGGAGTAGGACCAAGCGGAATGGGTTCTTATCATGGACATGATGGTTTTAAAGAGTTTAGTCATGCTAAGGCAATTTATAACCAAGCAAAACCGAATTTAAATAAATTAGCAGGATTAGTACCACCTTACAAAAAGGAAAAAGATAAAGCTTCTGCTTCTTAATTTTAAGACTTAATAGTCTTTGGACCCATGAATTCTTTATCTTTATCTATTGCTCTGAGATATCTTAAGAGTAAGCGATCTGGGTTTATCTCTTTAATTTCTAGAATGGGATTCATTGGAATAGCTATGGGGGTAGCTGTTCTAATTATAGTTACTTCTGTTATGAATGGTTTTGAGAGAGAGTTAAGAGAAAGAATTTTAGAAGTTATACCTCATGCAACTATAGAAGGACCATTTGATACTAAAACTTCAAATCAAATAAGAGATATCTTAGCTTCAAACTCAAAAGTAAAAGGTTCAGCACCATTTATAGAAACTCAAGCATTAATAAGCTCAAGTGAAGCTTTGAAAGGAGTTGTTCTTAAAGGCGTGTCTTCAGAACAGGAAATAGAAGTATCTAAAATAGAACAGCATATGATCCTGGGTGATTGGTTTTCTTTAGAACAAGATAAATATAACGTAATTATAGGTAATGTATTGGCCTTACAATTAGGGGTAGGTCTAGGTGACAGAATAAGTCTTATGGTTCCAGATACCTCAATAGGACTTGCAGGTTCTTTGCCAAAGACAAAAAGATTTGTAGTTACAGGTATCTTTAATGTGGGCGCTTCTGATGTAGATAGCTCTTATGCATTTATAGATATAAAAAATGCTTCTAAATTACTAAGACTAGGTGATTTAATTCATGGAGTAAGGATTAAATACCTAAACCTTTTTGATGCCAATACTTTAATACTGAAAGATAGAGCTAACCTTTCTAAAATCCTAGATAGATATTTAAAAGCTTCTAGTTGGTCTACGACTTATGGGACTTTATTTAGAGCTGTAACCATGGAAAGGTATTTAGTTTCATTTTTATTATTTTTTATCATTCTGGTAGCAGTTTTTAACATAGTTTCAACGCTTGTAATGACGGTCAGAGATAAACAATCTCAAATAGCAATTTTGATGACTCTAGGTCTATCAAGTAAACATATAAGAAATATATTTCTTTATTTTGGGTCTTTAATTGGGTTAGTAGGGGCCTTATCTGGATTATTTATAGGCCTATTAATTACATATAATCTTGAGTCAATCTTTGCTTTTATAGAAAGCGTAATGGGTGTAATGATATTGGAGTGGTATTTTATAAATTATTTACCTACAGACATAAGATTTAATTGGGTTATAACAATTGTTGTTGTATCTATTCTTTTAACCATACTTGCAAGTTTATATCCAGCTAGAATGGCTACAAAAGTTCCTCCGCATGAGGCATTAAGACATGAGTAAGTTATTTGAATGCATTGATGTTAGTAAGACGTTTACAATTGATAAAAGTCCTATTGAGGCGTTGAAAAAAGTAAATTTTGATATCAGTCTAAATTCTTCTCTAGGAATTATTGGCCCATCTGGATGTGGAAAATCGACTCTTTTGAACTTATTAGCAGGTTTAGATAATCCCTCTAGTGGAAAGGTTATCTATAAAGGAAACTGTATTTCTTCTATGACAAATGACGAAAGAGCAATATGGAGAAATGAAGATTTAGGATTTGTATATCAATTTCATCATTTACTTCCTGAATTTACTGCTTTAGAAAATGTCTCTATGTCATTACAAATTTCTGGAGTATCCAAAAGTAACAGTTTTGAAAGATCGGAAGAGATATTAGAAAAAGTGGGGCTGAAAGAAAGAATTAATCATCTACCGTCAGAACTATCTGGAGGAGAAAGACAAAGAGTAGCTATAGCTCGTTCTATGGTAAATGAACCAACTTGCTTAATTATGGATGAACCAACTGGAGACCTAGATACTAATAATGCTTCAATTATCATTGATATAATATTAAATCTTATAGAATCGAAGGATATTAGCCTTATCTTGGCCACTCATGATATGGTTTTTGCTAATTTATTAGATAATATTATTGATTTATCAAATGGTTGATAGAAATAGAAAAAATACTGATTCTCAAATATATGGAAGGTTGCTTTCATATATTTACCCTTATTTATTTATTTTCTTTTTAAGTATTTGTGGATTTGCTGTATCTGCTGCAGCACAAGTTGCATATGCTAAATGGTTAGAAGAAGTTATTGAGTTTGTTAATAATCCTGTTCAGAACTATATCCTTCTTCTTCCTCTGTCTCTAATTGTAATAACTTTGATTAGAGGAATAGGTTTTTTTGTAGGAAATTATTTAATGGCAAGAATTTCAAATAATCTAGTGCATTCATTAAGGGTAGACCTCTTTAATAAAATCCCAGTCCTCCCAACATCTTTTTTTGATGATCAAAGTTCTGGACATCTGGTCTCTAGAATTACCTTCAATGTAATGCAAGTAACAGGAGCAGCCACTAATGCTCTTAAGGTGCTTATTAGAGAAGGTTTATTAGTTATTTTCCTAATAGCCTTCTTAATGTACCTAAATTGGAAATTATCTTTATTTCTTTTTATTGCTGCACCTTTCATAGCTCTAGTAGTAGGACTTGCTGCTAGAAGATTGAGAACAATAAGTAGCAGAATTCAAACTGCAATGGGCGACGTAACACATGTAGCTTCAGAGGCAATAAGTGGTCAGAAAGAAGTTAAATCTTTTGGAGGAAAGAACTATGAAATTAACAGATTTGGAAAGGCCAGTGAAAACAATAAAAAACAGAATATAAAGTTAGAAGCAACTAATTACATTGCCTCGCCTTTGATCCAAATCTTAGTTTCTTTAGCTTTAGCACTAATAACATGGTTAGCATTAGACTCATCTGTTGTAACTACAATGACAGCAGGTACATTTGTTGCATTCTTTGGAGCAGCAGGAATGTTAGCAAAACCTGTTAAACAATTATCAGAAATTAACAGTCAAATTCAGAAAGGTTTAGCTGCTGCCGAAGATATATTTGAACAAATAGATTCTGAACCTGAAATTGATGAAGGGAATTTTTCTCCTGATACTGTTGAAGGAAATATAAATTTTAATAATGTATCTTTTGCTTATAAAAACAATCCAGATAAGAGAGTTCTTAATGATATTTCTTTAACTATAAATAAGGGCGAAACTATAGCTTTTGTGGGTAAATCTGGAGCAGGAAAAACTTCTTTAGTGAACCTTCTGCCTAGATTTTATGATAATTTTCAAGGTACTATCTCAGTAGATGGAACTTCTATTAAAGATTACACCTTAACAAATCTTAGATCTCAAATTTCTATAGTAAGTCAAGATATTACTCTTTTTAATGATTCCATAGAAAATAACATTAGTTATGGCTCTAAGAGAGAGCTTAATGATATACAAGCGGCAGCAAAAGAGGCTTTTGCTGATGAATTTATAAGGTTAATGCCTGATGGCTACAACACATTAGTTGGAGATGATGGTGCTTTGCTTTCGGGTGGCCAGAAGCAAAGAATAGCAATAGCAAGAGCCATATTAAAAAATTCACCTATTTTAATTTTAGATGAAGCGACTTCGGCTTTAGACTCAGAATCAGAAATTAAAATACAAGAAGCAATGTCTAACTTAACCAAAGACAGAACCACTTTAGTTATAGCTCATAGGCTATCGACCATTGAAGATGCTGACAAAATAGTAGTGCTAGATAATGGAAAGATAGTAGAAGAGGGAAGCCATGAAGAGCTACTTAGTTTAGATGCTCATTACGCTAAGCTGCATGCTAATCAATTTAAAGACGATACTCCTAGTAAAGTTGAGGAAGCAGAAATCAGCTTTCCTGTGGTCTCTTCTGCCGTTAACCCTATAGACCATACAAGCTTCATAGAAAAATCTTGGTATAGAAAGAGCATGCTGTCATGGATATTGTGGCCGCTCTCTAAATTAACTTCCTATGTATCTGAAAGAAGATATAGAAACTATTTAACTTCTAAGTCCGAAGTAGAAGAACTAAATGTTCCTTTAGTGGTAGTTGGTAACATAGTGGCAGGAGGAACAGGTAAAACCCCCATTGTTATATGGCTCTTAGAAAAATTAATAGAAAAAGGATATAAACCCTCCGTTGTTAGTAGGGGTTTTGGTGGGCAATCTAATAGATATCCATTAATTATTGATGCCCAGACTGATAGTTCAGAAAGTGGTGATGAACCAAAAATGATTTTTTTAAATACAGGAGTACCAGTATGTGTATCACCTGATAGAGTAAAAGGAATTAAAGAACTAGTTACCAACACAGATACAAATATCATAATTAGTGATGATGGCCTTCAGCATTATTCTATGCCTAGAGATGTAGAAATTGCAGTTTTCGATGGTGCAAGAGGTTTAGGAAATGGTTTATGTTTACCTGCTGGACCTTTAAGAGAACCAAAATCAAGATTAAATGATGTTGATTTCATATTAAGTTCAAATGAATATTTAAAAGAAGACATTAAAAGTGAAATATTTTCTTATGAGGCAGTGGATTTTGTTAGAAGTTTAGATGGTTCTTCGATAAAAGTTTCAGACTGGCCTTTATCTAGAAAGATTAATGCATTAGCAGGGATTGGAAATCCTAATAAATTCTTCGATACCTTAAGGTCTTTAGGTATGGATCCAATTGAACACTCTTTTCCAGATCATTATGATTTTATGGAAGAAGATCTTAATTTTGAAGAAAACCTTCCAATAGTCATGACTGAAAAAGATGCAATAAGATCAGAAGATCTAAACCATCTTGATTTTTGGTATTTAAGAATCAAAGTTAGTCCACCAGAGAATTTACTAGATAGAATTTTAGATAAAATAAAGGATAAATAATATGTCAAAGATTGATGAAAGGCTTTTAGAAATATTAGTATGCCCAGTTTCAAAAAAAACACTTGAACAAGTGGATGATGAATTAATCTGTTATGAAAGCAAATTAGCTTATCCGATAAGAGATGGAATACCAATCATGCTCCCCGACAAAGCAAGAAAGATAACTGATGAGTGATGTCATTTACTGTTGTAATACCCGCTAGAAAAGCATCCACAAGACTTCCTAATAAGCCTTTATTAGATTTGGATGGCCAAAGCCTTGTACAAAGAGTTTATGTTCAAGCAACAAAAAGTAAAGCGAATAGAGTAGTTATTGCTACAGACAGTAAAGAAATCCTTGAGCACTCTCAAAAGTTCGGTGCAGAGGCAATACTAACAAATGCAGATCATAATTCCGGTACTGATAGAGTTCATGAAGCATCCTTATTATTAGAAATACCAGATAACGAAATAATCGTTAATGTGCAGGGTGACGAACCTTTCATAGATCCTGAAGATATTAATCAGACAGCTTTTCTACTTAAAGAAAAAAATAATTTCGATATAACTACCCTATATTCTCCTATCGATAGTGACCAGATAGACAATCAGAATGTGGTTAAAATCTGGATGAATAATCACGAAGTTTTATCATTTTCTAGAGATCCATATGAACTAAATGAAATATCTAATAGGTATAGACATCTAGGGATTTATGCCTACTCTCTTTCGACCTTAAGCCTGTTTGTTTCATGGGATATGTCTGAAGGAGAAAAAGCTCAAAAACTCGAGCAGCTAAGAGGGCTTGAAAATGGATTAAAATTTGGAGCGAAAATATCTTTATCGAAAGTTCATCTAGGTATTGATACTCCATCAGATATAGATAAAGCCTTAGAGATAATAAAGAATGGAAATTAAGGAAAACTATAATTTATCATCCAATAATTCTTTTGGCTTTAATTATCAATGTAACTTTTTTTGCAAAGCTAATAGCGAAGATGAGATTCTTGAATTTATAGAGTTTTCAGAAAAAAAGGGTAAAGAATTAATAGTATTAGGAGAGGGTACTAATGTTGTAATAAAGAATAATCTAGATAAATCTGTTCTATTAATTAATAACAAAGGAAAAGACATTGAAAAGAATAAAGTTAGAGTTGCTGCAGGAGAAAATTGGCATGAATTTGTCTTATGGACTTTAAGAAATAATCTTTTTGGTCTAGAGAACTTATCTTTGATTCCCGGCTCAGTAGGGGCAGCTCCAATACAA
>MDSV01026615.1_pt1 | contig 12160 bp, 6 predicted proteins | sample 810851 | NCBI WGS metagenome assembly MDSV01 (sample SAMN05326640, study PRJNA326480) | marine metagenome | isolation source: seawater | place: Atlantic Ocean: North East | collected 2012
CAACACTGCCGGTCCTTCCCCTTTTGTCACATAGTGAATTTGAATTCCGTTTGCGTCGATGACGTGCTCTGTAAGTCCGCTTATCATCTTCCGAGTTTGTCACGACTTCGGCATGCCTTTGCAATCTAGGGTGAAGTCATGAGCGAACTAAGATTTGACGAAAGAGTTGCGTTAGTGACCGGAGCAGGCGGCGGCCTCGGCCGAGAACACGCTTTGCTTCTAGCGTCCAGAGGGGCCGCTGTAATGGTCAACGACCTCGGCTCACCAACAATGGGAGGCCAAGACCACGACGCTACGCCTGCAGAAAACGTCGTGGCCGAGATACGCGCGCTAGGCGGTATCGCTTCATCAAATAGTGATTCAGTAGCAACGCGAGACGGCGCTGAATCTATGGTTTCGGCAACCATCGAAGAGTTCGGTGGACTAGACATCGTCATTAATAACGCCGGCATTATTAGAAATAGAACGTTTCTAAATATCGGTGAGTATGAATTTGAACCAGTGCTTGATGTTCATGTCAAGGGATGCTTTTACGTCACCCGCCCCGCTTACGAGCACATGAAATCGGTGGGCTATGGTCGCATCATTAACACCAGCTCCGGCTCAGGCCTCTTCGGCTCATTCGGTCAGAGCGCTTACTCAGCTGCGAAAGCGGCCATCTACGGATTCACGCGAACGTTAGCGATCGAAGGCGCCCGTTACGGTATTCATGTCAACGCAATAGCCCCCGGAGCCCTAACTCGAATGACCGGAGACGTGCTCGGCGATGACGGCGAAATCGCCGACATGACTGGCCTAACCGGCGAGGATCTCTTGATGCAATTAGGGCCCCAACAGGTTGCACCAGCAGTCGTGTACCTGGCCCACGAAACATGTGCTTTGAATGGAGAAACACTTTCAGCCTCAGGAGGCAGAGTCGCTCGAGCATTCATGGGAGTAACCAAAGGAATCTACGAAGAGGACCTGACCCTTGAATCGGTAGCTGAGCGCATAGAAGCAATCTGTGATGAAACGAACTACGTAGTACCTGACAACGTAGATAAAGAGATGCAACTGTTACTCGAACACTTCGAGACTGAGAAATAAGAACCGGGAGGCTACGAGGTAAGAGCTGCGAGCGCCTTTTGGTAATCAGATTGTTCGAGGCCGTGAGGGTAGGCACAAACCAAATCTATTCCGGCCTCAGCCCAACCCACTAGTTGCTCACGAGCGCGACCTAGATCGTCACTCTGCAAACAAGTTCCTGCGACGACAGCCTCCGGTGATTTCAAACCTTGACGCTCAAAGTGACGGTGATAATTCGCCATAGCGTCATAGTTGACAGCATCAGTGTGCAACGCTTCGTACGGACTGAGTCGAACGTACAGAACGGTGTAAGGCGTGCGTCCATTCGCTGCGCCAGCTTCGCGTGCCAAATCAATAGTTTCTTTGGCATGTTCAGGCGTTAGCCAATTCAAGACAAGCCCATCGGAGCGAGCTGCGCCCAGTTCAACCATCTTCGGACCTAAAGCTCCTACTAAAACTGGAAAACCTTGTCCAAAGGTCAGCCCAAAGCGGGCTTGCCCCATTAACTCATCGCAGGCCACTTCAGTCCACCGTAACGGCGACGTTGGGAACGGAACTCCCAGACGATCGGCGGCTTCACGGTGAGACACTCCGATGCCTAAAGTGAACCTTCCCTCAGATTGCTCATTGAGCGTCGCAGCAGATAGCGCTAAATGGGGGAGAGAACGAAATGGAGCTGCCGCGACGCCCACGGCGCCACCGACGTCGGTGGTTTCCGCAAACATAGCGGCGAGGCTTATCCAAGGACTTCGGCCGGAGAGACCGCCCTCGGGGGTGCGGTTGCCGGTTTCAGGAAGATATATAGACGAATAACCGTTGTCCTGAGCGAATCTTCCGAGTTCGACAACTTCCTCCACGGGAAGGTCCCGCATACAAATGCCTAATTCCATTCCAGCTACCTCAATTTTTTTCAGTGCAACGAATCTACGATAAATAGTGTCTCGCGACGTTCTTGCTAGTTGCTGAGAACGTTGTACCTGTTAACTGTTCGCATCCAGTGATCTCAGGCTTTGTGAAATGTGAGCGAGCATTATTAGGTAAAGCTCGCGGTGTTTTTTGGAAAAACAGCGTGGAACGTGGACTTGGCCATTAGTTCCCGTGTGTCGCGAAGTTTCTTTGTCGACCCAAATCCCTGCTCTTCTTATGAGTGCCGAATTGTCAGCTTCAGAGTGAATGCCTCGTCGACCGAACAGCAAACCGATTAACCATAACCCAAACCTACCCCGTGCGATGGCAGCCACGAGAGTCGGCCCAAGCAAGAGAGCGAACACAGCGAGGGCCGCAATTCCGGCTAACACCGCAGAAACCCCAATTCCAATAAAAGCGATAGGCGGTAGCTCAGCTTCTGCCTTGTTGTTGCGCAAAGTATTCAGCGGAAGTGCTGCCTCTGAAGCTTCTAGTTGAGTTTCCCCGTCATTTGAACTGGGGGTTCTATTGAGGCCAAATACTTGTTTCAGGTCTTCTACGCCATCGCCATCTGCGTCCGGATCATATCCATCGAGAATTCCGTCCCTATCGGTATCTGGATTCGTGGGATCTGGATCAGTACCGTCTACTTCCCCGTCACCATCAATATCTGCGTTTTCAGGGGCGGCGTCTTCTGCATCCGCTAGGCCGTCTCCATCTGTGTCAATTTGAAAGTCATCAGGGTCGATATCTTCAGGAAGGCCATCTCCATCAAAGTCAAGTTCCACCTCATCGATTTCACCAAGAAGCTCAACTATTGACTCTGGCGGAGCTGGTGGCTGTTCAATGGGTATTGGCGTTTGAATCGGTGGCGCTGGTGGGGGAGTTGGTGCAGGTACGACCGTAGCTCCAACTTCGTCAGGCACGACCGGCACTGGATCGGGTTCACCAGCTTGGGTACCTGTGCAGGCCGGGTCCTGAATGCAAGCCTGTGAGGTCTCGTTGAGGTCCCCTACTCCGTCGCCGTCACAGTCTGCCCTCAGAACGCATGCGTAGATTTCGTTGTTGTCGTTAATCCCATCAGAGTCGCAGTCAGGCAATATTTCGCAGCCAGAGACTTCGTCTTCGTTGAGGATCGTGTCGCCATCTAAATCTGGATTTGCTGGTTTATCATCATCTTCGGTTATCACCTTGATGTTTTGTGAGGCGACCGACGCATATTCATAAGAACTTATGTCATGGTCGACTCGCGCTGTGATCCAGGAGGTCACATCACCATCGAGGTCTGAATCGTCTGCGCCAGTAACTGTCACTGGTTTGGGAGTATTCCAATTGTCTGAATCAAATTCGAGTTTGGTCGTTGAACGTCCTTCTTTAGTAAGTCCAACTTCAGTGCCGTCACGAACATCGAGTTCTATCGTCACTGATCCGAATGGTTGATGAGTGAGCACCACATTAAATGAAGCTGTTGTACCGTCCTCACCTACAAGAACTGCATCTCTGGCGTTTTCGTTGCCCGAAATCTCTTCTTCGCTTAGAAAGTCTGTGCTGTCAATCGTGAAATTTGCTGTTGGTTGACACTCTTTTTCAGTGATTTCCGGATATTTGGCTTCGCCGGGGTACATAGGAGTGCCGTCGACATTGAAAGCAGACCCTGGGTGGGAAAACGCTAGATACACCTGGTACCCATCCGGAACTGAACCGCCTTGAATTTCGGTCAGGGGATCGGATTCATCTGAATTAGTGGGTGACCGATCGAAGTTGTTGAAGGTCAAAACACCATTACGAATGAAGATAGCTATGGGCTGGCCGGGGCCAATATTTTGGAGTTGGCCGTTTGTATCATTGCTGTTGGTGCCCCAACCGATTCTTCGAAACGATTCGGGTCTATAAGTGGACTCCCCCCAGGCTTCGTAATCGGTGTTTCTCCAAAAAACGTTGTAATCGGGGACAGTGGTTAGCCCGTCGTTGAACTTGCTCCTTATAAATTCACCAACACTTTTCCCCGAATTAGCTAGTTCCTTTTGATTGACCAGATAATTGCGAACAGCGAGCCCTCTGGGTCGATCAAATTCCCATCGCCCACCGGTACAAAGAGGCTTATCCCAGACGACCTCGGCAAAGCCCCAAATAAGGTTGCTATTGGTAGCGGGGCCCCGAACTAAAGACCACTTTTCGGGTACGGTGCTTCTATCCTCCCAGTTCGCAGAATCAAGTTCGCCATCGGCGGTGTACCGAGCAACGAAACCTTTGTGCGTGCCTGTATGGGCCGTGGGCTGACTTACCTGCACTACTTCGTCTGATGGGTCGTAGTCGGCATTATTCTTGTGCGCAAAGCCTGAGACGTATATGCCTCCGAAAGGGTCGACCGCTGCGTCTACTGGATGGAACACTCCTTGTGATTCCAAGCGCTTTTCCCACAAGTACTCGCCGTTTTGTGTGAAGTGAAAAATAAATGGGTTCTTTTTGGGCATTTGGTCCCCAAAGGTCTTCCCGTTATGAAGTTGCAGAATTCCCCGAAACCGACCGACTGCGGTGACCGTGCCGTCAGGAGAAGTAACTACCTTCACTAAAGTCATGTGGTCTGTGGCGTTACCCCACCGGTATGCCCATTGTCCATTTCCAATCGGGTCGGTCTTCAGTAAAAAGGCATGGTCTTTTCTGTTCTTAGTTGAGTCATCTGCTTTCTCCAACAGAATGTCGTCAATTAAATTCCCGTCTGGGGCGTTTCTGAGGACAGTACCGCCCACAAAAATATTGTCATCGCCGTCTAGAGCGATTTCAGCATTTGGGTTTACGGGAATTGCTGAATTGAATTCCTTGACCCACTCAATTTCCTCTGACTGACCATTGACGGCGACCAGCAAACCGATGTTTTGGACCGATCCCGGTTCTCTGGTCGTCTCGGTTTGTCCAGCCGCGTTTATGCCAAGTTCTATCGGGTGTACCCCGAAATCTAGAACCGTAATGATCGTCCCATTTTTTTGTATTGCCACCCCCCGAGCCCTTGAGACACCTTCGGAGCTCCAATCTTTGATCAAGTTTGTGTTTCCCTGAGGATTCAGTTGCAGAAGGAACGCGTTATTCCCGGACGTGGTGGTTTTTTTCTCGTTGTTGTCTAAATCATTGGGATCTAGCGAGGCGCCCGGGTGGGTTACCCATCCAACGATGTTGACGTTGCCTTGGGAGTCAAGGGCGATGTCGGTAACTTGATCGTCCGCGCCGCCACCCCATTTTTTTGACCATTGCAGCTCACCGTTTGGACTGAGTTTGACAGCGTAGTTGCTGTACTTTTTTGTCTGGTCCCATGAATTTGGACCAATTTCTACCTTGTGCTTAGCAGCGAAACCTGCGTAAACGTTGCCGGATCTGTCGATAGCAATAGAAGCAGTCGGACTCAGTTGCCCCCCGATGCGGTATCTCCAAACGAGATTTCCGTCCTTGTCCAATTTGTGAATGACAGCACTGCGTCCCGAGAGCCAGTCGGTAACGTCCGGGTCGGGATCAACGTCGACATCTCCGCTCGGAACACCTGGGAATCGTGTGATTGCGTAAACATTGCCGATCGCATCTACGGTTACTGCTTCAGTGTAGGTATGAAGCTTTTTGTTCACCTTTGCATCGCTCTCTCGCTTGGCTGCGGCGAGTTGTGAGACCGCGCCGTTGGTGCTGCTCCACGCCTCTGCTTCAGATATCCCCCTGATCTGTAAAGTCAACGAACCGATCAGAGCTGTGACGAGTAATCCCGCAAGAGACCTCTTATTAAGAGGTGTTTTCGTTTTATAGGTCATGAGGTTCTCCCTATGCGCGACCAGCTAGGGGCGCGAGGACCGCAGGTCGGGTCTTGAATGCAGGAACGATTCTTCTCTAGACGATCGCCAAGCCCATCACCGTCGCAATCCGAAAGCAAAATGCAGGCGAAAATTTCGTCAAAGTCGCTAATGCCGTCACTATCGCAATCGGGATTGTTGACACACTGTGGAAGCTCATTTCGATTGTAAATACCGTCCCCGTCAGCATCAGCACCTGCCGTGCATTTTGGATCTTGAATACACGCCGGACTGACTTCATCGACGTCTTTGAGGCCGTCACCGTCGCAGTCCGGGGTGAGTACGCACGCCCAGATTTCTTCGCCATCTTTAATGCCGTCAGCGTCACAATCAGGATTGGTTATGCACTGGGTCAACTCATCGGGGTCCAAGAGTCCGTCAAAGTCGCAGTCCGGTAACAGAACGCAGCCCGATTTCTCGTTCCAGTTATAAATCCCGTCGAAATCGAAGTCGGGGTCTTCTGCTATGCCCGAGCTGTCGTTGTCGGTCACGGTGAATTCCACAATCTGGTTGCCGAGCGGGTCATAAGTGTTGTCTGATGCCGGGTCGTTGACGGCTGTGGTCACGGCCACGTTTGTGTTGCCGTCTGCGTCGGCGTCGTCGACCGCGGTCAAGGTGACTTGTTGTGTGGTGGACCAGTTCCCTGCGGTAAAGGTGACTGTGATCTGGCCCAGGGTGAGTTCAGTTTCGTCTGATGTCGATATATCGATCATCACGTTGGTCGTTGGTGCTGTTTCTAGCCGCACAGAAACCGTCACGGTCGAACCTTCAGTCACGTTGGTAGCACTTTGTGTAACTATGAATGCTGCCTCGTCATCATCCGTGTTAGCGACAGTGAATGTCTGGTTAGCCACGTTGTCGAATTCGTTGCTGGAACTTCCGTCGACAACTGCGATCGTGATGGTTGAATTGATGTTCCCGTCGTCAACACTGTCATCTACTCCAGTGAGAGTCACGGTTTGGGCTATATCCCAATTGCCGTTTGTGAAGGTCACTGTGGCAGAACCGGGCGTCACTTCGCCGGTGTCTGACGAAACAACACTTAAGACCACATCAGAGGCAGGCTGAGCGTTCAAAACCAGCGTGAAGTCATCGGTGCCGGAGCCTTCAGTAACAGTAGTAGCCCCACCTGATTGGGTGATAGTGAACCCGGCACTGTCGTTGTCTGTGTTGACCGCTGCGACGATTTGGTTAGCGACGTTGTCGTAAGAGTCGTCACTGTCAGCATCGACAATGGCCAGCGTGATGGTAGCGCCGATGTTGCCGTCATCGAGGTCGTCGTTGACACCAGTGACCGTCACAGTTTGCGCGTTGTTCCAGTTCCCGTTCGTGAATGTCAGCCGAGCCCTATCAACTGTCGCTTCACTAGTATCATTTGACACAACACTTAAAACGACATCCGTTGCTGGTTGAGTGGTCAGAGAAACCGTGAACGTGTCCGTGGACTCTGTTTCCGCAACAAGCGTAGAGCCTCCAGCTTGGGTGACCGTGAATCCTGCAGCGTCGTTATCCGCCGTGGTGTTCTGTACCACTGAATTAGAAACAGGGTCATAGGTGTCGTCGGATTGCCCATCTATCACTGCCAACGTGATGTTGTGAATGATGTCGCCGTCGATAGCACCGTCGTTTACACCGGTAACGGTCACAGTCTGAGGTACGTTCCAGTTGTTTGTAGTGAACGCCAACTCGCTTGCGGACACCGTCGCTTCACCCGGGTCAGCCGACGTCACTGAGATATCCACGTCAGTCGCTGGATCGGTTGCCAGTACGACCGTGAAACTGTCAGTGGTTCCCGCTTCAGAGACACTAGTGGTGGTTTTTGACAGAACTATGGCTGCGCTGTCGTTGTCAGTGATGTTAAAGGCGAATGTGCCGGTCGTTCGGTACACAGACCACACCACAGTCGAAGCGAACGTAGTGCCCTCTTCTAAGTCGTTATCAGCAATAGACAGGGTGACGTTTTGGGCAGTGTTGTAATTGTCATTCGTGAACGTGATCGAGCTGGGGCTAAACGAAGCTCCGGCATAAGGGCTAGAGAACGAGACGGTTTCGGAGTTCACAGGCGGCGCACCTAGCTTTACATCAAATGTAGTTGAGGAACCTTCAGGAATTGTTGGGGTGCCTTGAGTGTGCTCGGGATCATTTGACCCAATCGCGCCAATCGACACGCGATCCTCATCACCCACGTCTTTATCGACCTCATGGCGAGCTGCAAATCCAAAGTAGAGGCGATCGTCCCCGGTGCACGCGGTTCCGGTTTCTCCGTTTGGCACCTCGCTATCGTCTGACCATCGAAGTTTCCCATCTGAACCCCACACGTATCTTTGTTCTGCACCTCCACTAGCTCCAAAGTCCATATTTGATAGGCCTATCCAGTTCTTGTTTGCGAATTGGTGGCGCCAAAATGTCGTATTGCCATCATGATCAACTTGAGAGCCGATCCAAACCTGACTTGCCCATACCCCTGCCTGACCAAGCGACCGAATGTAGTTACCTATATCTCCTCCGTGGTTAGCGAGAGCCGTGGGGTCAATGCAGTACCAACGCAACCCGACGCCGTTTTTAGGATCAACAACGTATTGCTCGCCGGGTTGCATGTAATCGAGATAGACGACTTCGGCGGGAAAACCTTTAAGAGTCAGACCATCCACTGCGCCATTGATATGGTCCCAGCCGTTTGTGACGTTGTGGTCGTCGTCCCAAATCACCACGTTCTTCTGGACCGACATAATCCCGTACATGTCATCAGATGCTGCATCATTAACCGTTGCGACGACTGAACCGTTCTCATACCCCTCGATCACGTTGTCCTGCACCGGAACAACACTGAACGTTTGCGTTGAATTCCAATTACCGTTCGTGAAGGTTGCTTGAGTAACCGTATTCCCACCAGCATCCTTGATTACGAGGTCAGTGCCTAATGTCGTGCTGATAGCAGCGTGATCATCGTTACCAACCCAACTACCGATGGTAAAGTCCAAGACCACGTTTGTCGGGGGTTGAGCGCCTAATCCGAGCGTGAAGGTTCGGTCGGCTCCGTTGACGTCGAAATCGTCGTCATGTTCATGGTTTGAGTTCATGGTGTCGCCAGCTTGGTAACCCCCTGGCACAGCAGTGACCCCAGAGTCCTCGTGAGTGGCGATCACCGAGTTGGCTTCATGTTGGCGAAACTTGCCGCTCGCAGCCATGGTGATCGCGGGAGTTGTCGAAGAAGAAACGATTTGCACCAAGAAGTTGTCTGCGTCGGAACTCTGAACGACTGAACCGGCGAGAAGCATGTTGCCGTTTGAGGCTTGTACTACCGAATAAGTTTTCTCGTCATCGTTGCTTCCTCCATCGTAGGTGGCCAAACCATTGCCGGAGAAGGTGGAGTCCAACGTTCCAGATGTTGTGAATCTCGCTACAGAAACATCTTTGTCGTTACCAGAGTGGTTGGAGTTGCCAGCTGCGAAAATTTTTCCGTCTGCTTGGATAACGACGTCACGGAAAAGTTCTGTATCGCCCCCGTGGTCTTGGCAGATTTTTCCATCCCCAGAGAAAGTGGTGTCTAATGCTCCAGCTGTGGTGAAGCGGGCAACAAGCCCGTCGCTCGTGTTGTCGCAACTCCCGACTACAACGATCTTGCCGTTGGTTTGGATCTCGACTCCGAAGCCGCGGTCTTGGTTTGAAAAGTCGGTGCGGACCCAACCGTCCCCGCCACCGAACGTGGTGTCCAACGATCCGGCTGTGGTGAACCTTGCGACTAAGAGGTCGCCTTCGGGGTGTCCCCAGTCGCTGGTCCCGACGGCAACTATCTTTCCGTCAGTTTGAATGGCGATGTCCTGGAATAGATCATCTTGATCGAAGCTCAATTGGTACTTGCCGTCACTAGAGAACGACGTGTCCCAAGTGCCGTCAGCGTTGATTCGTCCAATTATTGCGTCATAATCGCTGTTGGTATTCTTCAGGTAACCAGCGACAACTATTTTGCCGTCGGCATCTATCGCTCCCGCCCGACACCACTCATGTTTTGTTGAGCTGAACGTGGCAACGAACTTGCCATCGCCTGAGAATGAGGTGTCTTTCCCATCGTTGAAGTCGCTTGCGGTGTTCTTCCAGTTATTGGTGGGTTGAGTGCGGTAGACGACACAGTCATAGTCCGTACCGGCGTTGGCATCGGCATACCCAACGTGCACGTACTTACCGTTGGCGTCGATGATGATTTCTGTCGCAACATCTGTTTTGGAGCTGAAGTACTGGCCTGTGCCGCAGTTACCGTCGAACTTCAGCGCGTTAGTGCAGGCACCAGCAGCGGTGTAGCGAAGCATTTGCCACGAATACTTGTTGGGTTGTCCGTTATTGTTCCACCAACCACCTGTGATGATGTTCCCTGCACTATCGATAGCGACATCGTGGATTCCGTCTTCACCTGAAGCATGGGAATCAACGACAATCCAGCCATCGGTGCTAAACGATGTGTCAAGGTCTCCGTCAGCTGCTGCGACAGGGCTTTGAGCTATTAGCACCAAGAAGGTCGAACAAATTGTCGCTACGAGAACGCAGCGTAGGATTTGTTTCAAGACCCGCATGACCCTCGTTCCCACTTCTTTGCGACCAGTCCTAATTCTCCGAGAATTACACCCTCTTGGGTGTAGTGAATTTAACGTAGTGCAGCAAAATAGCGGCCTATTTGGAGCAGAGCGAAACAGCGGCCCTGATGCGGCTCATGACCTCTTCTTGCACCACAAAATCGTGCTTGTCCAAGTAATAGGTGTAGGAGTTCTCTCCCCGACTACCAAAAACGAGGGTAAACGCGTCTGCCAATAATTCTGCTGGGTTCGCTTCGTCGTGGGCGAAGTCCAAGAAGAGCAGTTCTTCCACCGAATCGACCTCGTTTTGAAAAAAATAACAGTTTGACAGATGGTGATGAACAAATGCGTGAGCAACTTCGTGGATAATCACGTCGGGCAGTTCATCAGATTGGGCTGCAGCTGAGGAAATCCAGATTGTGTTGGCCCAGGGGTGCCCAATCGAATTATCAGCATCCCAACCGGCACTGTCGAACGTCCCATATGGGCATTGACCGATAACAGCCGTCGACCACGGATGACAACCGTTTATAAACGTGATGTCCCGTAGCGCCCGTTTGAGTGGACTCGGAATGGTGTTTGCGACCTCTTCAATGACTTCTTGAAATTCGCCAAAGTCTAAGCCGTGAAGCGAACCCGGTTCGAATGGGTTACTGCGGGATGAGTCTGAAACAGGGGAATTAGACCGAAGGAATAGCAACACAGCTAGAAAGACCGTCAAAACGCCTAGTAAGGCAATACGACAGAGGATTGGGGCTCTAGACCTTTCCGAAATGAAAACAACCCCTTTCCCCGCGAAAGCCGTGCAAGAAAAGCAATGTGGACTCGATGCTTGATTTTCCTCCAAGCCACGGTTGACCCTTCGCAGCCTGTGATGATGCCTTAACGCTGCAACACATCTGAATTGTTTGGCCGTTCTGGAAAATGACGCTGATTTGCGCTACCGCTATGAGAGTTAGGACGGCGGCATTGACCAAGCGATATATCGTGAACGGGGCTTTTGAGTAACCCTCATCAGCTTTGCTTGAAGCCACTTCTTCGGGCATCGAGTCTCTGAGACTCGTAGCTGTCTGCATGTCGAAGTCAAACGTGAGCATGCCGTACAGGGCCGCACCTATGACCCCCATGGTGAGAGGAAATTGGAAATCTCCGGTATCTCCAAAGACCATGATCGCAAGTAGAGCGGTTGCGGCGAACATGTAGGTGATCCCGTTGACTCTGATAGACGCCGTATTGGATTCGCTCATTGCAACGAAAGTTTCTGAATTCATCAATTGGTTTCTTCTTCACGAACGTTCACACAGCATTGCTCCGAATGTGACTGGCGTAAAGAACCGCCGCAGCCCGAGTTTGAGCTTCGATCTAGCCCAATCGAATCATAACGATGACTTTGTTATTTCGATGGTTCTGATGAGGGGTGTCGCATAAAGGAATTAGAGGTTTCTCGTGAACTGCACAGTTCCCATAGGCCGAACACCAACGAACTGGCTAGCGAGAAAAAAAAGATGCTCATATTTCGAACGCCCATTGATCGTCTGTTTGAGCGAGTGCTTCTCGACAGCGACCGACGGCAGAAGACCCCAGCTTTCGCGCATGTTTAGAAATGCGCCGTTTTGTGTTATGTGATGAAGATTGTGGTCCGCGAGGAGGCATGTGGCACTTTCTCAGAGGGGTGGGACTGCGAACTCACAGTTCTCTAAAGCATTTTTGAATTTTGGAACGTTTGTTAGGGCAACGCCGTAGGCTCGGGTTGTGCGTCGCCAGATACCTGTTGTGCTTTCAGCAGTGCGC
>MDSV01006925.1_pt1 | contig 12159 bp, 9 predicted proteins | sample 810851 | NCBI WGS metagenome assembly MDSV01 (sample SAMN05326640, study PRJNA326480) | marine metagenome | isolation source: seawater | place: Atlantic Ocean: North East | collected 2012
CATTTTTAAGAAGACAAAAAAACTAATGGTCTTCGTAAAAATAAATGATTGCCACCATAATACCGAACAAAAAAAAACATTTTTCGGTACTGCTAGATGAAATAATCAGCATTATTACCCCTCAATATGGTGGCACATTTATAGATTGCACCTTTGGTCAAGGTGGCTATACAAAAAAAATTTTAAAATTTTCAAATACAAAAGTAATTGGCCTAGATAGAGATAAAGACTCAGAAAAAATAGCTTTAGAAATCAAAAAAAAACTTAGAAATAGGTTCGTATTTAATAATATAAAATTTAGCGAGATAGATACTGTAGATTTAAAAAAAGAAAAGATTAAAGGGATAATCTTTGACCTTGGGTATTCGTATAATCAAATTAAAAATGTAGAGAAAGGTCTATCTTTTAATTCAAAAGGTGAGCTAGACATGAGAATGGGTTTAAATAAATTTTCTGCCAAAGATGTTATAAGCAAGCTGGATCAAAAAGATTTAGAAAAAATATTTAGATATTTTGGTGATGAAAAAGATTATAAAAAAATAGCTTATAAAATTACAAAAGATAGAAAAGTTAAAAATATAGACACACCAACTTTAGTTAAGATTATATATTCTTCTAAAAAAAAAAAATATTATAAAGTGCATCCGGCAACAAAAGTTTTTCAAGCTTTAAGAATTTTTGTAAACAAAGAAATCTCCGAATTAATTTATGGTTTAATAAATGCAACTAAAATACTTGAAAAAAATGGAATTATTATTGTTGTTAGTTTCCATTCCTTAGAAGATAAAATTGTAAAATATTTTTTTAAAAGTTTATCTGAGAATAAAAGTGTTTCTAGGTACATGCCAAAGGAAAAGGAAAAAAAAAATTTGTTTAAGGTTAAAAATAAAAAACCAATAATTCCTTCTGATAAGGAAATTGAAGAAAATATTTCTTCAAGATCGGCTAAATTAAGATTTGCTATTAAACAGCAAGATTTTGATGATTTTGAAACTGATATGCTGAATAAATTTAGATATTTAATTGATATTGAAAATTACTCCAAAAAACTATGAATAAATTTTTTATTATTTTATCAATTATTTTTTTAATTATTCTTACAGCGATAACAAAAAATTCAACTAAAAGATTAGAAGATAAAATTTTTTTAGTAAATGAAGATATAAATGTTTTAAAAGAAAAATTTGAATTAGCTTTATTAGATTATAATTTTTTAACAACACCTAAAAAATTATTAGAATATCAATCAAAATTCTTTGAAAAAGATTTAATTCCTATTGATATTAATAAGGTAAAAAAGATAACAAAAGAAAATAATAAATTAGTAATTATGGAATTTAATAAAATAGAAAATGAGAAATAAGGATAAAATAAAAAGAATAGTATTGGAAGATTATGAAAATGAATTTTTCTATGAAAAAAATAAATCTAATTTAAATATAACCTTTAATAGAATCGCTTTTATTTTTTTTGTATTTTTAACTATATGTATAATTTATTCTTTTAAAGTATTTTATTTAGGTTCGCTAAATTCAAAAATAAAAATAAAGAATCCTTTACCAATAAAAACTAATTATAGAGCCGATATAGTCGATGTAAATGGAAATTTTGTAGCTAAGACTATTAATACAATAGATATACTGATCAATCCAAATTTAGTAATTGATAAAAAAAGATTATTATTAAATTTAAAACTAATTTATCCAAACAAAGATTTTTCAAAAATAAAAAAAAAAATTTATGGTAATAAAACCTTTTATTTAACAAAAAAAATAAGTGAAGAAAAATATGAAAAAGTCATTTTGCTGGGAGATAAATCAATTATAGCAGAGGAAAAATTATCAAGAATATATCCTCAGGAAAATTTATTTAGTCATATTATTGGTCAAATAGATGATGATAATAATGGAATATCAGGGATCGAAAAATTTTATGATTATGAGCTAAAGTCTAGAAAAGAACCATTAAAGCTTACTGTTGATACGGATATTCAATTTTTAATTAGAGAAGAACTCTTAAAATTTCAGGAAATTTTTAGAAGTGTAGGCAGTGCGTCGATTTTAATGAATGTAAATAATGGAAATATAATTTCAATGGTTTCTTTACCAGACTTTAACTTAAATAAAAGAGAGGAAATTAAGGATATTAAGTTTATTAATAGAGCATCAAAAGGAGTTTATGAACTTGGTTCAGTTTTTAAAACTTTTACTTTTGCGGCTGGAATAAATGAAAATGAGATTGAGCCAAACACATTATTTGAAAATTTACCAAAAAATCTTACATGTGCGGGAAGACCGATTAGAGAATATGATGATGAAATTCCATCTGATTTAACAGCAGAAGAAATTTTAATAAGATCAGGAAATATTGGATCTGTTAGAATTGCACAAAAAATTGGAATAGAAAAATTTAAATCTTTTTTAGAAAAAATTGGAATTTTAAATAAAATAGAATTTGATATTGAAGAAGTTGGTCAGCCAATATCATTTAAATGGGGTAAGTGTAAATTGGCTACCTCATCCTTTGGTCACGGGATAACAACTACTCCTCTTCAATTGGCAAAAGGATATTCAATTATAAGTAATGGAGGATACGATATAAGACCAACTTTAATTAAAAAAGTCAATTCGCAAAAAATAATCAAAAATAAAATTTTAAATGATGGGGTATCAGATACAATTAATCCAATTTTGAGAAAAGTTGTTTCCACTAAAGAAGGAACTGCTGGATTTGCTAATATTAAAGGTTATCAAGTTGGAGGGAAAACAGGTACAGCGCAAAAAACTAAAGCAGGTGTATATTCAAAAAACAAAGTAAATACTTTTGCTGCAATTTTTCCAACATCTAAACCAAAGTATGTTTTGATAGTTCTATTAGACGAACCAAAACTTAATAAAGAATATATTTATCATTATAAAGATGGTTCGGGTTGGAAATATAAGGGAACTGCTTATAATACTGCTGGATGGACATCAGTTGAAGTTGCAGGCAAAATTATAGAGAAAATTGGACCTATTTTAGCCACAAAATATATAAAAGTTAATTAACTTCATGGTAATAGGTAATTATTTTAAAAATATTAATTCTAAGTTTAAGAACCATTTATTTACAGGTTTAAGTTTTAATAGTTCCTATTGTAAAAAAAATTATATTTTTTTCGCAATTAAAGGAACGAAACTTAATGGTAATAAATTCATTGATCAAGCAATCAGAAAGGGTGCGAGGACGATAATATCTGATAAGTATCATGGATTTAAAAATGATGTTCTATTTATAAAATCACTAAATGTTAGGAAAACGTTAGCTGAAGTTGTACATAAGATTTATAAAAAAAAACCTAAAAACTTAATCGCTGTTACTGGCACTAACGGGAAATCATCAATTGCCAATTTTTATTTACAAATATTGAAATTAAACAAAAAAAAAGTAGCATCCATCGGAACATTAGGAATTCACTCATCTACAAAAAAAATTGAATTACAAAATACTACATTAGATCCATTACAATTAGGTAGATATTTAATGAAATTGAAAGAGCAAAAAGTCGATAATGTAATATTAGAAGCCTCAAGCCACGGACTTAGACAATGTAGACTTGATGGCTTAAAATTTAATACCGGAATTTTTACAAATTTATCTCATGATCATTTGGATTATCATAAATCTTATAAAAATTACCTTAATTCAAAATTATATTTATTTAAAAAATTACTTAAAAGAAATTCAACTATTGTTACAGACCTAAATATTCCAGAATACAAAAAAATTAAAGGAATAGCGAAAAAAAAACATCTGAAGTTGAATACAATATCAAATAAAAATGGAGATTTATCTATTATATCCCACAGATACATTGGTGAAAAACAATTATTAAAAATTAATTATAAAAAAAAATTATATGATTTCAAATTGAATTTGATCGGCAAAGTACAATTAAAAAATGTTTTAATGTCAATGATAGCAGCAAGTATGAACAACATTCACTTTAAAAGAATTGTTAACGTTGTTGAAAAAATTAAACCTGTGTCAGGAAGACTAGAAAAAATTGGTTCAATCAAAAATAATTCATCTGTAATTTTAGATTATGCTCATACGCCAGATGCTTTAAGGATCTGTTTACACAATATAAAAGATCAATTTAAAAATCGAAAAATATCATTAGTTTTTGGTTGCGGTGGAGAAAGAGATAAATTTAAAAGGCCAGCAATGGGAAAAATTGCAAATGCGTATTGTGATAAAATTTATTTAACAGACGATAATCCTAGAAATGAAAATCCAAAAAAAATTAGACAAAGTATAAAAAAAGGAATTATAAAAAAAAAATTATTTGAAATTTCAAATAGAGAAAATGCTATTGGACAAGCGATAAAAGATCTTTTATCTGGCGAAGTTTTAGTTGTGGCAGGAAAAGGACACGAAAAAATTCAAGACTATGGAAGTTATAAAAAAAAATTTTCAGATAGAAAATATATTATTAAATATATAACTAAAAAAAATAAACTTTTAAAAAATGATCTTAAATTGAATATTTTGAATGAAGTAAGTCAAAATCAAGATATTTATATAAAAAAAATAGGAAAGGGTTCAATCAGTTCTAAAGATATTAAAAAAAATGATGTATTTTTTGCAATTAAAGGAAAAAATAAAGATGGAAATAAATTTGTAGATGAGGCTTTTGATAAGGGAGCAAGCCTAGCTATTGTTAGTAAAATTAACAAATCAAAAAAAAACGGTAAGAAAATTAAAGTAAAAGATACATTAAAATTTTTAACAAAAAGCTCAGAAGCTGTTAGAAAAAATTTTTCCTCAAAAATAATTGCGGTAACTGGTAGTTGTGGAAAAACTTCATTGAAAGAATTATTAAAAGAAGTTTTAAGTAAATTTGGAAAAGTAACATCATCACCAAAATCATTTAATAACAAATACGGAGTTCCACTAAGTCTTTTTAATCTAAATTTTAATCATGATTATGGAGTATTTGAGGTAGGAATGGATAAAAAAGGTGAGATAAATTTATTATCTAAAATTATTAAGCCTGACATAGGGATAATCACGAATATTTCTTATGCACATGCAAAAAATTTTAAAAATATAAAGCAAATTGCTTTGGCAAAAGCAGAGATTATGAACAACATCAATATAGATGGTTTTATTGTATTAAATGCGGATGATAAATTTTTTTATCTACATAAAAAAATTGCTATCAAAAAAAAGTTGAATATTATCTCTTTTGGAAAAAATAAAAAAGCCAATATTAAGTTTATCGGGATTAAAAGAGAAAAAAGAAGATACAAAGTTTCTCTCAAAATAAACAAAAAAAAGAAAGATTTTTATACTTCGAACAATTTTGAAAACTTTGTTAAAAATTTAATGGGGGTAATTGCCATAATTTCAATTTTTAAAAATCCACTAGAATTAGACAAAAATATATTCTTTAAATTTAGAACACCTTCGGGACGCGGGGATATTAATAAAATAAAAATTAAAAAAAAAAATATTAATTTAATTGATGAAAGCTATAATTCAAATCCATTATCTCTTAAATCTGCCATAGAAAACTTTAATTCGATTAAAACAAATAACAAAAAACATATGATTTTAGGAGATATGTTGGAACTAGGAAAACATTCTAAAAAATTACATCAAAGAATGAGCAAAATCATAAATTCTAGCTCAATAAACAAAGTAAATGTTCTTGGAAAACATATAGTTGAAACTTATAAAAATATTCAGACTCAGAAAAAGGGTTTAATTTTAAAAGAAAATTCACAAATATTTGATTTGATTCAAAACAATTTAAATAATAATGATTATTTGATGATTAAAGGATCTAATTCTACTGGATTAAACCGTTTAGTAAGTACTATAAAAAAAGGAAACATAAATGCTTTATAACTTTATTTTAAATTATGTTGATGTTTTTTCATTTCTGAATGTTTTTAAATATTTAACAGTAAGAACAGGTTTAGCAATGTTTACATCAATGATTATTGTATTTTTAATAGGTACACCTTTTATAAACTTTTTTTCTGCAAAACATTTTACCAATCCAATTAGAGAAGATGGTCCGGATGAGCATATAGTTAAAAAAATTGGAACACCAACAATGGGAGGTGTTTTAATTTTAGTGGGACTTTTTTTTGGTATTTTACTATGGTGCAATTTATCTAATCCTTATATATGGACACTTATATTTATTGTTGCTGGGTTTGGAATGTTGGGCGCATATGATGATTATAAAAAAATTAAATTTAATAATTCATCTGGAGTATCTTTTTATTTTAAAATTATAATACAAGTCTTAATTGCTATTATAGGAATATTAATATTAATGTATTTTTCAGATCATTCTGAATTAGAGTATTTATATTTTCCTTTCTTTAAAAATTTACTAATAAATTTAGGTTGGTTTTTTATTCCTTTTGCAGCCTTTATAATTGTCGGATCTTCTAATGCAGTTAACTTAACCGATGGACTTGATGGACTAGCTACTGTGCCGGTCATTTTAGTGGCTGGATGTTTTGCTTTTATAAGTTATGTCACAGGTAACATTGTTTTTTCAGAATACCTTCACATTCCATATGTAGAAGGGGTAGGGGAAGTTGCGGTTTTCTTAGGATCAATGATTGGAGCATGTTTAGGTTTTTTATGGTTTAACGCGCCTCCAGCTAAAATATTTATGGGTGACACTGGATCTTTAGCTTTAGGTGGATCTTTAGGTGCTGTTGGAATTATAACTAAGCATGAAATAGTTTTAGCAATTACTGGCGGTTTATTTGTTTTGGAAGCAGTTTCAGTAATCGTACAAGTAATATCATTTAAGTTAACAGGCAAAAGAATTTTTAAAATGGCTCCAATTCACCATCATTTTGAAAAAAAAGGCTGGCCAGAATCTACAGTTGTAATTAGGTTTTGGATAATTTCAATAATTTTAGCTATGATTGGCCTTGCCACATTAAAACTAAGATAATGCTAGATACAAAAAAAATTTTTTTAAAAAAAAAAATTTTAATTTATGGATTAGGAAAAAGCGGATATTCTTGCTATTATTTTTTAAGAAAAAATAATTATATATCGATATACGACGATAAAAAAAATTTAGTTAAAGATAAAAAAATCAAAAAATTATTTATTAAACTAAAAAATATAAGAAAAGATTGTTTTGATTTCATTATTATTAGCCCAGGAATTGATATAAATAAGTGTAGCTTAAAAAATTTTCTCAAAAGAAATTCTTCTAAAATTATTACTGATTTAGATGTTTTTTATACCAATTACTTTAATAATAAAAAAATAGCAATAACTGGAACAAATGGAAAATCCACAACTGCAAAATTATTATTTAATATATTAAAGAACCATAAAAAAGACACTAGACTTGTTGGTAATATTGGAAATCCAATTTTGGCAGAAAAAAAAATTACCTCGAAAACTATTTTTGTAGTTGAAGTATCGTCTTATCAAATAGCTTATAGTAAAATTTTTAGAGCAAATTATGCTCTGATATTAAATATTTCAACAGATCATTTAGAACGCCATGGAACTTTTATAAATTATGTAAAATCGAAATTTAAATTGTTTAAAGATCAAACAAAAAATGATTATGCAATTTTTAATACTAAAAATAAATATTTAAAAAAAGAAATTAGAAGAAATAAAATTAAATCTAGAATATTAAATGTTAATTTAAATTTAATAAATCAACACAAAACAAAAATAAAAAATCCATATTTTTTCACAGATGGAAATAAGGAGAATTTGTCATTTATTTTTGCAATTTCAAAAATTTTAAAATTGAAAAAAAACAAAATAATACAAAGTATTAATAACTTTAAGGGATTAAAATATAGACAAGAAATAATTTATAAATCAAAAAAAATAACATTAATTAATGATTCTAAGTCAACAAGTTATTCATCCTCACTAAGTATTCTCAAATCACTAAAAAACGTCTTTTGGCTTGTTGGAGGTATACCAAAAAAAGGTGATAAATTTTTATTAAGTAAAAAAAAATGTTCAACATTTAAAGCTTATATTTTTGGAAAAAATAAAAATTATTTTATTAAGCATCTAAAAAGCAAAATGAATTTTGAAAGTTGCACTGATCTAGAAGAAGCACTTAAAAAAATTATTTTTGATATAAAGTTAAAAAAAAATACAGCTCATAAAACTATACTATTTAGTCCATCGGCAGCTTCATTTGATAATTTTAAGAACTTTGAGGATAGAGGAGAAAAATTTAATAACTTAGTAAAAAAATTAAATTTAAAAAAATTAATTTATGCTTAACAATAATTTTATATATAAATTCTATTACGAGTGGTGGAAAAATATTGATAAATCTATCTTATTTTTAATAATTTTGCTTTTTGGTTTAGGTTTATTTTTTTCACTAGTTTCTACTTCTTTAATTGTTTCTGATAAGCTTAGCACTAACAGCTATTATTTTTTTTTTAAACATTTATTTTTCATAGGCTTAGGTTTTTTTTTTATAATTTTCTTTTCTTCTCTAAAACAAAAAAATTTACTCAAATTATCATTTTTTTTATTTATTGTTTGCTTTATTTTTTTATTATTAGTTCCAATTGCAGGGATAGAGGTAAAAGGATCGAAAAGGTGGTTAGATTTTTTCTTTTTACCAAGATTTCAGCCAATTGAACTGTTAAAACCTTTTATTATAATTGCAGTTGCTGCTGTATTATGTTCAAAAAAAAATCATAATATTTACAATAAATACTTTTTAAGCCTAGTTTTAATACTTCCAATTTTATTTCTTTTAATAACACAACCCGATATAGGTCAAACTTTTCTAGTTTTTTTGACCTGGTTGAGTTTAGTTTTTACGTCTGGAATTAATCTAGTAATTTTCTTTTTGTTCTTTGGAATAATGATATTTTTTTTATTATATTTAATTTTGTTTGTCTCAAAATTTAATTATATTTTAATAAGATTAAAATCATTTTTTGATCCATCGTCGGGTAATAATTATCAATCTGAAAAGGCTTCAGAGGCAATCATAAATGGTGGGTTTTTTGGAAAAGGTATTGGAGAAGGAGTTTTAAAAAATAGAGTACCTGAGGCACACACTGATTACATTGTATCTGTTATTTCAGAAGAGTTTGGAGCATTAATTATAATTTTTTTGATGATGACTTTTTTATTTTTTATTTATCAGGTATTTAAAAAATTATATTTTGAGAAAAATGATAAAGTAAAATTAATACTTGTGGGTTCTATTTCTATTTTGTTAATTCAAGCTCTAATTCACATTGGAGTAAATATTAGACTATTTCCTACTACAGGTATGACTTTGCCTTTTTTAAGTTATGGTGGATCGTCTATAATAGGAACATCTATATTATCAGGAATTATTTTAAATCTTACAAAAAGGAAAATTAATTATTAGATGAAAAAAAAAATTTTAGTTAGTACAGGAGGATCAGGAGGGCATGTAATTCCAGCAACTGTGCTTTATGATCACTTAAAAAATGAGTTTGATGTTTTTTTAACTTCAGATTTACGTGGAATTAAATTTTTAAATTTAGAAAAATTTAAAGTAAATATTTTTAATACTCCAAGACTTACATCTAATTTATTTTTATTACCTATTAATTTATTTTTTTTACTTTTTTTGACAATTAAATCAATTTTTTTTTTTAAAAGAAAAAAAATAGATATTTTCATATCAACAGGTGGTTACATGTCATTACCTTTATTTTTTGCAGCAAAAATTTTAAAAATCAAAATATTCTTATTTGAACCAAATATGGTTTTAGGACGAGCGAATAGATTTTTTTTAAAACACAGTAAGAAAATTTTTTGTTATTCTAAAAAAATATTTAATTTTCCAAAAAAATATATTGATAAAATATTAGTTATTAGCCATCTTTTAAGGAAAGACTTCTATTCAATAAAATTAAGTGAAAATAATGATATAGCAGATAAAATTAATCTTTTAATCATTGGAGGTAGTCAAGGTGCCAAATTATTTGAAACTGAAGTAAAAAAAACAGTTACTGATTTATCAACTAAATATGATTTAGAAATTTATCAACAAATAAGCCATGAAAATAAAAAGGAAATAGAGTTTTTTTATGAGAAAAATAATATTTCTTATAATTTATTTAGTTTTAAAGAAAACTTTCCCAATTTTGTTAAAAATATAAACTTATGTATAACTAGAGCTGGAGCTTCAACATTATCAGAGTTAACATTTTTAAATATACCTTACATTGCAATACCATATGCTCATGCAAAGGATGATCATCAGTCTCAAAATGCGCTATTTTATAAAAATAAAAATTGCTGTTGGATGTTAGATGAAAAAGAACTTAAGAATAATTCACTTTCAAAATATTTAATAAATATAGTTAAAAATAAAGAAGACTACTTGAACAAAAAGAAAAATATGAAAAATTTTAGTTATCAAAATACTTGGAATAAGATAAATGAAAAACTCATAAATATTATAAATGAAAATTGAATTAGCAAAAACTGAAATTATTCACTTTGTTGGCATAGGTGGAATTGGAATGAGTGGCTTGGCGTTAATTATGAAGAGCATGGGTTTCAAAGTTCAAGGCAGTGATATTGTTTCAAACAAAAATACCGATAGGTTAAAAAAAAATAGTATTAAAATAATCATTGGTCATAATAGAAAAAATATTAAAAAAGCAACAATTTTGGTTATATCTTCAGCTATTAAAAAAAATAATCCAGAAATTTCAGCAGCAAAAAAAAGGCAGCTCCCAATTTACAAAAGGGGAGACATGTTGGCACACATCGTTTCACTAACAAAAAATATCGTAGTCTCAGGATCCCACGGAAAAACAACCACAACATCTATTATTGAAAGTATTTTTTCAAAAGCAAAACTAGATCCAACAGTTATAAATGGTGGTGTATTAAATTCTTTTAACCATTCTGCCAAATTAGGAAAAAGTAACTGGTGTATTTTGGAGTCCGACGAGTCCGACGGCAGCTTTATCAAAGTTCCACCCACATACTCTATAATAACAAATATTGATAGAGAACATATGGATTTTTACAAATCAATAGATAATTTAAAAAAATTATTCTTAGATTTTATATTAAAAGTACCATCTTTTGGAAAATCATTTGTTTGTATAGATGATAAAAACAATAATGAAATTATTAAAAAAATTAAAGTAAAAAATTTTTATACTTATGGTACAAATATAAAATCCCAATTTTTAATTAAGAAAGTTAAACAATTAAAAGAATATTCTAAATTTGATATAGAAATAAAATTACCTGGAAAAACAGAAACAGCAATTCGTAATATCAAAATCCCACTTCTTGGTTTGCATAATATTAGAAATGCTACAGCTGCTGCAGCTGTTTCAACAACGATAGGTATTTCTAAAGAAATTATTAAACAAGGTCTTAAAGAATTTAAGGGTGTTCAAAGGAGATTTAATAAAATATTTACATACAGAGAAATACCTTTTTTTGACGATTATGCTCATCATCCAACCGAAATTAAAGAAGTTCTAAAAGGAGTTAAGAAAGCTTATCAATTAGAAAAAATATTTTGTATATTTCAGCCCCATAGAATTACTAGACTGAAAGATTTAAAGAAAGAATTTAGTTATTCTTTTAAAAATGCAGATAGTGTAATTTTATGTCCAATTTACTCTGCTGGCGAAAGAGAAAAATTAGGTTTTAGTTATTTTAATTTTGCTAAGGAAATTGCAAACAATTCAAAGACAAGGGTTTATATAGTTAAAGATCAATACCAACTTGGAAAATTTGTTAAACAAAACATTTATGGAAAGAAAATAGTTATTGGAATGGGTGCAGGTTCAATCTCTAATTGGATCAAGCAATTACCAAAATTATTATGAAGCAAATGCAAAAATTAAAAATTGGCTTGATGCTTGATACCAAAAGATCTTTGCAGGATTGGGAAATAAATCTTTTTCAAAATTTGTTGAACTCTAAATATTGCGAAATTAAGTTAATTATAGCAGATAAAAAAAAAACAGTTAAAAGTATTTTTTTTAGCAAATTAACAAATAAATTTTTACAAGGAAATTTATTATTATCGATAATATTAAAATTTATTAAAACATTTGAAAAAAAATTCACTAAAAAAAAAAGAAAAGAAAATGAAATTAAATTATCAAATAGTTTAAA
>MDSV01086097.1_pt1 | contig 12159 bp, 8 predicted proteins | sample 810851 | NCBI WGS metagenome assembly MDSV01 (sample SAMN05326640, study PRJNA326480) | marine metagenome | isolation source: seawater | place: Atlantic Ocean: North East | collected 2012
CCTTACAACACGAAGGTAGGAAGAAGACTCCTGATGACATAATTAGAGAATCACTCGCACAACTAGCAGGAATACTAGGAGCCAAAGGTGCTGGTGCAGCACTAAGAGCAAAGAGATCTTTCCAGGACGCTTGGTCTGACTTAACTTCTCAAGAAGACTACGAGATATTCCAAGATCCAGACTCAGGAGATTACTACTTCATAGACCCAGAGACAGGGGATGAATACGATTGTGATGAATTCGGAAACCCACTGGAGGACTAAATATGGTAATAGAAGATGAATATGATAACTACGGCAATGAGTACGACGAAGAAGAGTCGTCAGGCGGGGCAAGTAACCCACAATGGAGAACTCTTTCTCCTAAAGAAAGAAAACTTCTGATGAAGAATGTGTTTTCTAACCCAGACTGGTATGACGATTCTCAGGGTTCTCCTGTTTTCGAGGGAGGTTCTGGTAACCCAATGTTTGACGAAATTTCAGACAAAGCAGGTGCCCCAGTCAGAGAAGTCAAGAGATACTATGCTGCTTGGTTGAGGAACCAAGGTTTCAGTCCATCAGAAGCACTCAAGCCACAAGAAGCCACACCTAGGCAGGAACAACAGGGTTACTCAAGTCCGTCTCATGCTGCCACATCACCAAGTATGGTTTCCTCACCGAATCCACCAGGACCACCATCTCTACCAACAGTTCAACCACCACCGGATGACGGTGGTAGCGAAATGTGGGCAATGATGCAGTTCCTTACTCAACAACAATACATGCAAATGCAACAGCAACAGTTCCAGATGCAAATGATGATGGAACAAAGAAGGCTAGACCAACAGAAGGAAGGGGACACACGTAGAGAGGCAATGGCTCGCGATCAGCAATTCATGAATCAACAAATGGCTTTCATGCGTGATATGACCAAGAAGTCTGGAGACGATGGTTTCTTCGATTCGGAAATGAAGGGCATATTCAAGGAGAGAATGGTTGACAGCATGTTCGGCGAGAAGGATAATTCTTGGCAGGACACCGTCAAGGATGTGATCGGAAGTGATACCCTGAAGGCAGCCGTTGGTGGTCTAGGTGGGGCACTCAGTGCAGCAGCTGCTACCAAGAGCAATATTCCAGCAGGTTATGACAACCCAGAGTACAACCCATACGCACAAGGAGCGATATCTGCTCCCCCACAACCTCAGCCTCCTACACAGGAGATGACACAACCAGTTCCAGGAGAAGCACCACCTCAGACAGGGGAAGGAATGGACGGAGTATTCTTTGGAGGAGAACAGACAAGTGAAGCACCAATTGGAGAGCCTGCTCCTCAGCAGCAACAACCACAGACTTTCACAGAAGACGACTACAAGAACATCTTACTTTCATCTTACGTAGAAGCAATGGGACCAGTAGCCAACGATCCACAAGTAATGGCAGCATTACAAGAACAAGTGGACGTAACCGTATCTACAACAATGTACGAACTACCCGATGCACTACCGCAAATCAAACTACAATCGATGAACGAGAAACTCCTGCTAATCAGAAACCTGAGAGACATCGGGATGGGGATGATGGATCTGAGGCAAAGAACACCTGCAGGTCAAGTCCCATCAGATCTCATAGTAGGAGCAGTGGTCGGAGAACTAAGGAAGAACCCAGAGTTCTACAAGATATTCGCAGACAACACATACGACGAATTGATGGCTAAGATTGAACCATTCAAGTTGACTGGTGCAGTAGAGAAGGATTATGCTTACCTACTAAAGCCAGAAGTTCAAGAAGTATGCAGACCACTATTACGGGCAGTAAAGAGCGATGCGCTTCAGAATGGTGCACCTCCACTACCGCAGATTGCGTAGGTGATTGAATGATGTTAGAAGAAGAAGAAGACATAGTGGAATCTAAATTTAGTTCCAATGATAGGCTAGTAATACCAATTTGGGGCTTTCTATGCCTCTTCTTCGTACCCGCTTCTCTTACCGTAGCATACCTATACTATTTCTCAGATATGGATAGTACTACATCCTCTATAATAGCCCTAGCAGTAATGAATGGTTCTATCAACTCCGTGATAGCATGGTTAACGATAAGACTAGATGGGCATTCCAATGACGCACTAGACCACTTGGATGCGATAATGGGGACGATAGAGGATCTAGACGACAGCATGGATGAAGCCAACCAGATGGTAGATAGCTTCACCGCAGATCTACAAGAAGCAAAGAACGTATTCACGAAGGTAGGAGTAGATCTAACAGGCATCGAACTAGAACCGATAGCAGAAGTAGTCGAGAAGCTCAAGGAGAACAAAGACGGCTTCAACGAGATACTAGACAACTTGAAGGAAGTAGACGTTGCACATTACATCAATCAAGCAAAGAGAATAGACTGGCAGTCCCTTTTGGATTCTGCAGAAGAGATAATGGGATTCGTAAAGGCTAGGAACGACGGCACGTTGAACGTACCGAAACCATCTGTTTCGTCTGTTTCTATTCCACGAATATCGAACGACGTTTTCGATGAGGAAGAGGATGAAGACGACGAGTCCTTCTTTAGAGGGGGTCTTACACTATCTCCTCCACCTAGGAACCTTAACCTAAGCCCACCAAGAAAGTCTAACTGAGTTCTTCCACTTCCCTGAAACGGATTCTCGTGAATGGTGCTTCACCCTGTGCACATTGTATCTTCTCTGCTGATACTTTCACGATTTGATTGTCATCAAGGAAGGCTATTCCCGAACAAGCGTCTTTCACCAACTTGATTAGATTGTCAAGATCTGGTTTCTTTGTTCTCCACATTCTAGGCTTGGGAGTTCTCTTTCGCTCCTGAGACGTTGGAAGTTTTATTCCAAACTGAGCCTGCAGCATTATTGGCCCTTCCAAAGGCACAAGACCTTCTTTCTCCATTTTATTAGCCACGAAGAAACGTACAGACTGTTTGCCCTCCTTGCTTTTCTTAGGATCGTATGCCCTAGGAAATCCACCATGTGTGGAAAACCTAGGTCTTCCCTGAGCTACCGGTTCACCTGGTATAGTCACTGTAATTTCGTTCCCCATGACAGTGGACTACTAACACATTGTAATGAATATTGTGAAAGGCGTTATAGTCGAAGCCGGTGTCCGACATGCATGGAAGAGGGTCAGGTGCTACACATCAAGTACAACCCTAACGTACCAATACAGAAGCGTTTTGAGAGCATCGTTCGAATCATCGTCGATATGGTAGAAGACGGTATGAGAGACCAAACTGTCAGACAAAAGGCAATCGCGATTATCAACGCTGCCAATGTTCGTGGTCACGACGAACTAGGTGAGATTCGTGCAATAACAAAGTGGGTACAAACTCATATGGTTTATCGCAAGGAGCCAATAGGCGTGGAGTATTTTCACTCTGCAAGAAGATTGCTTAGAGACATAGACAATGGTTCGTCTGCTGGTGATTGCGACGATTTCGTAATACTTGGAGGATCTTTACTAGGCGCATTAGGTTATCCAGTTGGGGCTCTAATAGTAGATTCGTCCGGAGATGGGGTTTTCAATCACGTCATGCTAGTGACCAAGACATTCAGCGAGACTAGGGAATTCAAGAGCAATTGGATTCCAGTGGAATTAATTTACCCAGAATTCGAACTAGGACAAAGTGTACCCATATCTAGAGTATACCCATTGATGGCAGAGGCAAACAGTATACGTGCACCTGTCACTAGAAACACAATCAGTGGTCTGGGTTCGGTGGAAGTAGCTAAGTCATTGAAACCGCGTGTACATAAGAAAAGCAATTTCGGAGAGATGCTTGCGAAACACCCATTGGCAAAACTGTTCAGAGGTAAGTGATTACATGCCGATTCCCAAAGACGATTCTGCTTACAAAATACTGCAAGCACCAAACTATTCCCGCATCGGAGACATAAGTTGGACAAGCAACGAGTTTTGGGGAACCCTATTAAGCGGAGCCGTAGTGGGAGTGATGGCGGTGACACTGTTCAACCGATACTACAAATGAGATGATTAAAGATGCCAGCAATGAATATTAGCTTACAAAGACGAATTGGGACACTCCCAAAGAGCCCAGATTATTTGGATAACATTCCACCCTCGATCTTCGAGTATAATCACCGTGGGTTCGGTACCAGAAAGCCTACACCTACTGCCAAAGGATTCTTTGGAATCGGTGGTGCACACAAGGCATCTCTAAAGGGCCACGGAAACGAAATGGGCGACGGAATGTCTAGCGCATGGTATGGAAACGACGGAACTAGATCTCTTCCGGGACCAGGAATCTTTGGCATCGGTTCAGCACCCGGAGAAGAAACGGTAATGCCTCCAAACATGGATTACAAACCAGCTCACTGGGAAACACCCGGTTTGTTTGGAATGGGTGAAATATCCGACGCCCTAGTAAAGCACCAGTCTGTTGTAGCACTACTTGGCCTCGGTATGGTCATGTACATGCTAAAGTAGTGGTGAGATGCTAAACGAAAAGAACTCTTGGGTCCTCGTGGGCGCGGTTGGAGCGCTTTTCGTTCTCTCTATAATTGGGAGGATTGAGTAATGAAGAAAAACCAGAAAAACCTAATGATAGGCGGGCTGGCACTCGGTGGTTTGTATCTTCTAACTAGATCCAATGGATCTACATTAGGTCCGACAAACGCAGCAGCCAGAGCATCCTCGGCGCAAGAAGCAGGTGTCACTCCCGGTTTGTTCTACTTCATCAGCGAATCAACGGAATGGAATGACTACCAAATAGTCAAACCAGCAATCGCACCAGACACTCCAGAGATAATCATACCATACACGTATGCGAATACAGTGACTCATCTTATGGCTAAAGGAATGCCTCAGAACGTAGCAGAATCAGAAGGGCAGAAGATAGTACAACAAGGATATCCTAGTGTAGTATACAGACTAGAAACCCTATATGATAGACCTAATATGACTATAGGGGATAGAAGGGAGATATATGCACATCTAACTCCTATCTATAATGTGATGAATACACCTAACGGACTGAGAGTCCCAGCACCCGGTGCGACTGTTTCAACAACGACACCAACGGCTGAGTCTGTTCAGGGCATGGCGATTAACAGAGGAATCGCAGGTCATTACGAACCAACCAACATGAATCCACATATGCAATCCAATGATAGAAATGGGAACAGGGCTGTCAGAGCGAGAACAATCAGTGGAATGAAGGCTTGGACCAAGGATCATGCTCGGCAGGTTTACGAACAGAGAAGAGATATTTCTGCCACGAGAGAAATGACTCTCCGCAACATGAAAGCAGGAATGGATATCAACTTATACCAACCAGTTGACACACTGGAGATTTTCAGTGAGGCACCGCAGAGGGTTACGACAGAGGTAGAAAACGTCGGGAACGCACTCGTTAAAACGAGGGACTCTATGCGAAGGTTGCTGTGATTGAATGACATTGAATAGAAGACGCCGCCGTAGCACCGACATCTTCGATACAGGTCTTGGACAATACCAAGATGCAATACTGCGTCAAGCAGCACAAGACTACGCTGCCGCAAACACAACGATCAATCCAACCGATTCTCCTGAACTGTATCAAGTCGAACAGATTCCTACAGCAGCGGAGATAACTCAAAACATATTGGATAACAAAATTGCAGGGTTCAATGGAAACATGGATGCTCCCTCAACAGAAGAGTACCAAGGTTACACAATCAAGAGGTATGGCGGAGGAAAATGGCCCTCCAAGAAATACATGTTTGTCATCTACGACCCAAATGGAACTATGGTAGAAGTTATACTGGGAAGTGACTGGGTTAGTACTTCTGCCGAGAAAAAGAAATTCATAGACGACAGAGAGGGAACGGGCTTCGCTCCGAATCAGGAATCGGTCGACGCAGGATTGGTTGCAGACAAGTCTTCAGTGGAGTCAACAGTATGGTCATATGACAAGGGACTGATTAGCTACACTGACACGTATAACACCCTAATGAACACCTTTGGAATGTCAGACAACGACATAGGTGGAATGTTAGGAGGCGAAAGAGCAGGGCTTCTCGACGCTTATGAGGAAACCAGATCCAAAGCACTTGCCGACGCACACAATCCACAGAAACCACCCAATCCATATGGTCAAGGAGAATACGTCATACCGAATGTAGGAAATGCCACAATGGCCGACCAAGCTGTTCCAGGTGCTTTGGGAGACCTATACTGGGATGGTAATCTAGCAACACACAGTTGGGATGCTCATGGTGTCTCGACCAGCAAAGTCACTGCGGCAGCTTCCAAGAAATCCCCCAAGCCAATATGCGACCCAATAGGTGGGTATGCGATGTGCATATCTCACTACATCGCATCATATGACAAACAGACTGGTGCATTCATGGGATTCAGGGCATTATCTGCGAGCGAGGCGGAAGGAGGAGTTCCCGCTGGAATACCAATTGCAACCGTCATGCAGATGTTTACCAAGCCAGCGACATCCCTCACCACAGTTTTAGGAAAAAAGAGAGGAACAGATTTTGACATGGGAACAGGGCTAATGGGAGCGAACTTCTTCTTGGACACAGAGAAGACACCAGTCTGGAGAGAAGCAATCGGAATGCCGATGTCACCAGAGTCATTTTTCCTACTAGAACCAGAACTAGCCCTTGAGAACAAAGTAACCAAGATCACAACGAAACTCACAGACGCTTGGACGATACAGCAGAGCAAAGGAAAGGCTTTCAGAAAAATTAACGCTTCCTCTGCGGCTAATCACAGCAAGATGCATGACAATGGAACAGCAAGCGTATTCCCTAATGGTATCACCAGACAAGACGCATTGAACAGGGAATTCGGTGGAACCGGTTGGGGCAACTTCAGAATAGGAGAGAAGAGCAAATTACCATTCGGTGCGAAAGTAGAGTGGTTAGGGGAGGACGGTGCATTCGGAGCATTTGCCAAACATCCACCAAGTATCCCCGATTGCAACTCGGAAGGAAAGACGATGGTAGTTTACAGATTTCCAAGACAACTAGATCCAGTCTCGGATAAGGAGGCTTTGGAGTTCTATTCCGCAAATGGTCTTCCGGATTATAGTTTCACCAAAACAAAATACTGCTATCCATATCCCGGAGGAAGTGCGGATAAAGACGAGTTCGCATTAATCGGCAGATTAAGAGCAGGCAATTCAGATACGTTAGGTGCAGCCAAGTACAAAGCAGAAATCGGTGGCGAGACCTTTGGTGCGAGGCAGGCAATACAGTTCATACCAATGGTCAGTCCTTCCCTCCCTCCAGAGGACAAACACAGACCGTACATGATAAACAACCCAACCGCGATGGCTCTGTCTCAGATGGTGTCTCTAAGTCCAGCAGGACAAATACTGACACAGAGATGGATGGAAAAAGTGGATAGAGTATGTTTCGATACAACATCTATCTCTGGTGCAGCTATAGCCGTATCGGATCCGCATAAGACCGCATACTTCAACAACTCAAAGATAAGCAACGCATATTTCATCGAAGAGGATTTCAATGTGGGTAGCACCGCTTTTGCAATCGGGCAGTGTATGCTTTCGTATGAGATAGACTCTGCATCAATAGACACCCAACTAGGAATAGTCGATGCATCTGAGAGGATGATTATAACCACACTTCCACAAAACATAACGAGCGAGGAAGTAGGTCAGCGTTCGGATAAACTACAATCCAGAAGCCCAAGGGACGGTTCTGCTGCGGGCATGAAGCGCTCGGACTATCTTCCACCAACCGTAACACTAACTTCAGCAGACCTAGTGAGCGGCCAAGAGCCCGTAGGTATGCTTACGATACGCGACACTTTCAAGAAAATATTTGGTTTCGAATTGACGCCAGAGTGGTTCTCTACATTGTCCTTACCAGACCAAGATCCTAATGACCCTACTAGATATACAGTAAAGACTCCCTATGGTACGTTTAGTTATCCTTACTCTATAGTAGGATTTACTATACCTGGATATTACAATGGACCTGTATTAGCGTATAATGAAGAAAGAAAACCGATAGAGGCTAACGAGAGCAGACCCGGATATATCGGTTCAAAGAATACGTATATCATGTACCAAAGTCCATTCGGTCAACTGAAGAAGCACACCATCAACTTCTCTAAGGAAATTAAACAGCAACAAGAAATAGAAGCAGAAGGCGGTACTGTTACGGATGTTTTAGAATCCCAAACCGAATCAGAGTCGGGAGCAATTGGCGAAGACTACCAAGATGTAACGCAGGAGAAGCAGAAGGAAATCCAGTTCGAGGAATGGTTGAAAGAGAGACTAATGAAAGACTATGGCAGTGTCAAGTTCACCGATACTGCGGGCAAGGCATACTTCAAGTGGTGGAACAAAGATTACGTGACAGGAAAGATGTTCTTAGAGAACAACATACCATTACCAGGAGTAGACCTATCACCATACTACGCCGAAGCAGAAGCAGCAGGTATTCCGATATTCGCAGAACCAGCAACTGAAGCCGAAGGACAAGAACAACAATCAGCAGCTCTAGCCGGCCTAGGCGCCTTCACCGACTCCAGTGGATTCACTGTAACAGATGTTACAGCGAAGTGGGGCGAAACCAACATGGCAAGGTCACGTTACACCGGAGATATCGGGATGTCAATGGTACCTTACAAGGCAAATGTCACTAACGAACAACTCGGATATCTTGCCATGAGCAACTTGGATGGAATAGAGAATTCAACCAACGTTGCGGGAATAGGCAGTCTGAGAGATGATACCGGAACAGCAATCAAGTACGCGGGAGCAGGGGCAGGAGTAGGTGCAGCGATTCTCGGGACAGTCGGAGGATTCGGTATCCTGATTCCAGGAATAGCCCTCGCAGTATCTATAATGGGAGCAGCCAAATCAACGCGAAGGTTGTCTAAATTGGAAGCAGAGTCAAAGCGCAAATGAATCAACACCCTCTTAACAACACACCCTCTGCGAATAGACGATGGTGGTTAGTCCTGACTATTCCGGGAGACTTATTTATGAGTTCAAGGAGAAGTCTGCAGAGATCATCGACAAGTACGGCCTAACTCATTTGAGAGGCACCGAGAAACTAGATCCTGTCACTAAAGTGGCAGCAGAGTTCATCAGTTTGGCAGAACAAAGTTCCACCAACCCCACAATGACAGAATCAATGTTGGAATCCGAGAAAAGAATGTATCTGAGAACCATCGAGCAGAAGGTTCTCGAAGCATCCAAGGGTCAAGCCAATTCTCTCCGTGGATTACATGCACAAGCATTCGGACAACCATTCGTCAAGGATGTAAATTGGGATAAGACAGTCACATCAGTTGCTAAGGAGGTCGACAGGATATCCACGAACAATAGCGACTTATTCAATTCACTAACCCCTGAGGAACAGCAACAAATGGACGAGATGTTCGCACTAGTAGTTGATTCTGTTAGGAACAAGCAATCCAGAGACCCATCTGCAATGAGTGCCCAGAAAGCAGAAGCAGACGCAGCAAGGGATCTGAAGCAAGTCGAGAAACAACTGAAGAAAATAGCAAAGGGCTCAGTCAAGAAGAGACAAACAGACCTATTCAATGACACCAATGCCCAACTTCAGAGATATCTGAAGTCATTCGCACAGTTAAGAAAAGCAATGAAACCAGAAGAAGTCAAGAAAGCACAGGGACACATTGCATCGATCAAGAGCATGATGAAAGAGTTCCGAACAAACAGAAGACTAGTTACAGATAGGGAATTGCTTGAGGCACATATCGCAGGAATCCAAGACCAATTCAGAATGCTCAACGATATGGAGGGAAGTGTCTCCGAGACAGTTTCAGCTGTTGCAGGAATATTCGGTTCATCTAGAAGAAGAACCAACAAGAGTTATTTTTCCGTACAAGGCTTTGGTAACATGGTTTCGTACGATTCGATAAAGGATAAACACCCAGAAAGAACAAACCCGGCTCACATAAGATCAATGCAGTATTTCATGAACCAAGGACTGTCTTTCGAACAAGCACACGAAGCAGCGAGAGCCTATGGCTTCACTCCAAAAGGAGAGGAAGGAGTAAGATATTTCGATCTTGACCAACGCGTAAATTATCTTGGTCAAGTACCCGCCACAGAGGAAAGAGCGGAGACATATACTCTGCAAGAACATTCGTCAGGTAGAAAAATGATAAATACGGGAGCAGTAACCCTAGGCGGGGTAGGTACACTAGGACTCGCTGCTCTTGTAGGTGTCGCAGTCCTGGTAATAGGCGCAACAAGCGGTGATGACGAATGAATTTCATAAGAAACAATGGAGAGGTCGTTAAGATAAATGACAAGGACGTTGAGACTTTAGAAGAGACGAAGAAATACACTCTCTACGGTGCAAGGCACAACCCAAGCGGTGAACAAATGGTATCAGTAATATACAAGAATGACGGACACGCTGGAGATACAGTTAATCCAGATATGGATGCAGTAATGGACTCAAGAATGTCTAATGAAGAAGCAAGACAAGAAGACGCACCTGTATTGGGATCCATAATGGAGAACCCAAGAAAGAGATTGACATGGAGAAACCTAAGGCTACCCAGTGCAATCGCAGGGGAGAAGGCAGTCAAAGGAAAGATAGCCACAGCAGTTGGTGCCCCAATAACGGGCTTCAGACAACTGACTTCATTGGTCCTTTCCGGAGAATTCGATGCTAACACATCGATCAGAGGCACACCATACATGTTCATGGTGAGAGCAGAAGACTGGTACAAGTACATCACGAACATGAATACGGTAGATATCGGTTCCGAGTTCGCAGCAGGAGTATCCCACGCACAGAGAGCAGGTAACGCTCTCTTCGCAGCAGAGTGGCAAGCAGATCCCTCTCACTCCAATCTATCTGGAAGACTTCTTCCAGGAGGAGATTTGCAAGATGCAACAAGAAAGGGACAGATTGCATACGACGTCCTGACAAGAGGAAGAGACATACTATCACAACAAGGATATGGTGCTAACAACGACGAAATAATGCACAAACTAGTTTCTGATATAGTCGCATCCATGCCAATCAAGCAATACAACTTCTACACGCTATACAATCTTCACGTAGATGAAGGAGACAAGATATACAGGGAATTCCAAAGCAGGTACATACCCCTAGACACAGCGGAAGTCGAGATGGTCTTGGAAATGCAAAGATCGCTTGAGGTAGAAGGAGATGCATATGCTTTTAGAACCACATCAAACGAGGAACAAGGTGTCTTGGCTTCGAAGATGATGAGAAGCGCAGTGATGGATTATGAAGTCGGTGATACGATAAGTGTTCGGACTATTCTTCGAGCACTGAGAGACCCACCATACAACTACAGACCAAGAGCCGTTACAATCGCAAGTGCGGGAATGAAGGAAGGATCTTCACTGAGAACCGAGGACAAGAAGTCATCTACTTACATTGTTCTCGATGTTTCCAACAATGATATCATAGAAGAAATGGTTACACAACGTGGAGTAGGCAAGAAAGTTGGTGGATCAAAGGTAGGAGTATGGGTCTTGGGGTTGGACGAGAACCACCTGAAGAAAGACGACAAGCACTTGATCGACAATAGATACGCGAGCAGGTACCCAACTCTTCAGATTGCACAGAGCAACTATGACCCTTCGCCACAATTCCTTGCTGTAAAAAGCCAAGGCAAGCAAGGTAAGGGCAACAAGAAAGGCGGTGGTGGTAACAAGTGGACCATTGTCGACTACTCTGAAGATTATCTGAAAGCCGGAGACGGAGACAGAGACAAAGCAAAGAAAAGCATCAAGAGAGGTCTTGGTGGAGGCGGTGGTGGCGGAAAGCCAAAGAGAAACCCCGTTGGAAGAGGAAAACTACACTACATCGAGCTTTGGCCTAAGACGCAGATCGACATGAAGAGAAGAGAACCTGCTCCCGGTAGGCAGAAAGGCGAGACAAGACATGGTAAGGGAACTTCGAAGAAGGGCCAGACATATTGGACTCAAGGAGTAAGCAAGCACCTACCAGATGCACAAAGGCTGCAGATGGGAGTTCTAAAGAGAACTGGCGAGGAAGCACCTTACAGAATCAGATTCCCAACATCTCATTTCGCAATAAGATTCCACGAAGGAGTCGGATACAAGACACTAATGCCAAAGAAGGATAAAGCAAACAAAGAGTTCATCAAGGCATACGAAGAATTCCTGAAGTTCTACGGATTTCCAAAGCATATGC
>MDSV01143803.1_pt1 | contig 12159 bp, 6 predicted proteins | sample 810851 | NCBI WGS metagenome assembly MDSV01 (sample SAMN05326640, study PRJNA326480) | marine metagenome | isolation source: seawater | place: Atlantic Ocean: North East | collected 2012
ATATAGTCACCCTGACAGGTCAAAAATGAATACAGGTCATGATGAGATATTAGAAGTAGTTAAAGAAAGAGGATCAACAGACAATAAATTTTATCCCTCAAGAATTTTAATTAAATTTAAAAATGAAGAAATAACAAATGCAATAGATTTAATAAATACAGTTGAGAGTACTACTTTTACATCTTCATTATCTTCATCTGTTAATTTACAATTAACCTTAGCAGAAGCAAATAATATAGTAGGAAATCATTTAATAAATGCTTATGCGGTTTCTCAATCATGGGATGAAGGAACAGGTAAATATTTAAATACACCTACAGGATCTAATGGTTGTTCTTGGACATATAGAGATAATTCAATAACAGCAACAGAATGGGCAGGAGTAACTGATATTACAGATAATTTTGGTGATGGTGGAGGAACAGGATCTATATTTAGTTCTTCTATTCTTACACCAGGAGGAGGAACTTGGTACACAGGAAGTGCATTTTATGGTTCACAACAATTCTTAAAAGGAAATGATTTAGATACAGATATAAATGTAAAAGAAATAATCCATAAATTTAGTGCAAGTTTAAATGCTGGAAAAACATATCCTGAAGGAATAAATAATCATGGTTTTTTAATTAAAACAATAGATAGTGTAGAATCTAATGCATCTTCTAGTTTTGGTGAAATACAATATTTTTCTTCAAATACTCATACTATTTACCCACCAAAATTATGTTTTAAGTGGGATGATAGTATACAATTAGCAAACCAACAAGACATTGCAAAACAAAATGGAGAATTACAAGTTTTACTTTATGGAAATCAAAAAGAATACAACCAAAATGATATAACTAAATTTAAAATTCATGTAAGAGATAAATACCCTAATAGAGTATTTACTGAAGATTCAAATTATTTAAATATAGGATATTTTACAACAGGTTCTTTTTATAGTATAAGAGATGCTCATTCAGAAAGAGAAGTAATTCCTTTTAATGATAATTTTACAAAATTAAGTTCTGATGAAGATGGAATGTTTTTTAAATTATATATGAAAGGATTACAACCAGAACGTTATTATCGTATATTATTTAAACATATAAATCAGGAAGGAACAACAATATATGATGATAATTATCATTTTAAAGTAGTAAGATAATGACTTATGGCATATGGTAATTCAAATACTCAAAACCAAGGTTTAACATCAGAAGGTAATCAGTCTGGCACTAACACACAATCAACATCAACAAACTCATTACAGTCAGGTTCTAATCAAGTTTTTCCTTTATCAAAAACTATAATTAGCAACCAAACAGCTAAAGACATATTATCAGATACTTTTAAGGAAGTTATAATATCAGAAGAAAAATTTGATAGTAAAAAAATAAAAGGAATATATAATGATTTATTTTATCAAATTCCAAAAACAGGAAAAAAATCTCATACATCTATAATAGAACAAAGCACAGATTATGTTTATCCTGAAATAAATGAAAATTATGAGGATTCTATAGATTCTTTAACTAATGATATAGTTGAATTATCAAAATCTTCATCAATTTTATCTACACCTATTATAACCCCTCAACACCCCATTTATGATAATGGTACTCTTGTACAAGAAGGGGATGTACAAGGAAATTTTGCTCTTGATCCTAGTTCTCCTATATGGTTTATACAACAAGGAATGAAAAGAAAACTAGATATTCATTCTCGGGGTTATTATGTAAGAGCATTACGACAATCACAAGGAGAAAATGTATATGATGAAAAAGGAGGCTACAAACCATTAATAAACAGTCCTTATTTTAGATTTCTTGATGATGATGATTTAAATACTATTGATGATGGAACACCTATTACAACAGGTAATGATTTTAATACTGATCCCATTTTAAAAATAGACCAAGAATATATTTATTCTGATATAGATTTAGAATTAACTTGTGAAGGAAAAGAAAGATTTTATAAATTTAAACAAAATGAACTAGGATATGTAGCACCACAATTCTATGCAGATCCTATGAATATTGAAGGGGGATACTGGTATGTAGATCCCGAAGGATATTGTGAAATAGAAGTATGGCAAGAAATACCTCCCTCTCATCCCTTTTATAGTCAATTAGGAGGTTTTGCTTGGAAAGGTATAAAATGGAAAGGAGGAACTAAGAAACAGGTAAATTTTTCTAGAGATGAAAAATATTATGGTCACTCAACAGGCCCTAAAGGAATAACAGATCCTTTAGACACTGAATTTTATAAAGATGCAACAGCTAATTTAGGAAAATTTTATGCAACAAACGTACCAGCAGGATTTTTAGGAAATTATAGAAATTTACCTAAACATTATATATGGAAATGGTGGGGTGAAGAAAATCTTTTTCCAGGAATTAGATATGTTAAACCAGGTAGTAGAATAAAATATAGAATGAAATCCCCTTATAATGCTGATGGGGTTGTATTTCCAGGATCACATTGGTTAAATGGATATATTGATGGAAGTACAGTTAATGCTCCTGAACAATATAATACATTAAATTCATATTATGATAAAGAGTCTAATTTTGGATCTAAAATGATTCATAGAAATTGTTATGGACCTTTAGATGCTTTTGGGTGTTTTGGAAAATTAAATCAATCTAATAGCACTCAAAGAGTAATGAATGATGTAAATGATAGATATTATCACAAACAAGTATCAGCAAAATACACACATGGTGTGTTTCCAGCTAAATATGATGTAACAACAACAGGAAAAGTATATGGTCAACCTATTTTAAAAATGAATAATGGGAGTTATGTTGTATTTTTAGGGGCTTATTCTACAGGATTTGGTCTTTACGATTGGAATATATTTTATAATTTAGACACTGGAGGTTATCATAAAATTAAAAACAAAAATTTAGATGATGAAATAAAGGGATATAAAAGAGACAGTAAAGCTTTATTTAATTGGATAAGAAGTGATGGTGATGTAAATTCCTCAACACCTGGTATTAGAGTTAATAATCCTACCATATATTTTCCTGGTTTAAAAGGAGAAGGAGTAAATTTTGAAAATACAGATTTAGATAGTTTTCCAGCAACAGGATTTTTAGGATCAATATTTTCATCTTGGATAGCTATTGCACAATTTTTAAATGATTTTGCAGGGGGAGATGGTAAAGACAATCCATTTAACCCTAAAAATTCAGGAAACAATTATAAACTTGAACAAGAAATAGCAGATAATATACATATGGAATAATATGAATAATATAAACTATAAAATAAAATTAGAAAAAAAAGTATATGAATCTAAAAAAGCAAGAGACATTTTAGATGAAGAATTTACTGAATTTGGAAGTATAAAAAGAAATACAAATGAATTTTTTAATATCTATAATAATAAATTTTATAATATTGATAGAGATACCCACAAATTTTTTTCAGAAAAAAGTTTACAATATGTAGTAGATTATGTTAACCCTAAAAAACTTCAAGTTTGGGAATTAGAAAACCAAAAAGAAAGAATCCAAATAGAAATAGACTCTGTTGAACAATTTCATCCTATATTTCCTAATAACGTAATACTAACAGCGGGGGGAGATGGTAGTGGAAATAATAATTCTTATACCTATTATTTAATACAATCAGGAAAAAGAAGAAGAATAACGAGTATGGAACTAGTATATAAAATAAAAGGAATGTTTAGACAAAAAGGACAAAGAAAAGAATGGGCTAATGATGTAGGATCAGATGTAATAGGAGGAATACCACCAGGTCCAAGAATAGAAACAAACGACGATATAAATTTACCTTTATATACTATCAATACAGGTAAAACTTTACCTTCTAATATTTATGGGGGATAAATAATATATAATGGCATATTTAGGAAATAATCAAAACTCTGTTATACTGCAAGAAGAATCAAACAAAACTTCCCAAGTAACAAATACAGGACAGACTATTAATGCAGGAAATTCTAATATTACAGTTGTAGATATTGCAGATGCCGACAAAGGAATAATAGCTTCTGTTGAAGATACAGTTTACTTAGGACCAGAAGTATCTTCAAAAAAATTATCAACTACTTTTGGTAGAGAAGAAGATTATGTAGAATTACATATAAAAAACACAGCAGATCAATTAATATATTCAGAAACAAATTTTCAAGATTATACATTAGAAGATAATAATACATCTATAAGTGTAAATCCTGAAAAAGTATTATCAGATAGAGGATATACTTCAGGAGAATATGTTTTAAGTATTCATCCTTTTAGAGATAAAATATTTCATTCTTCTGCTTTTCCTTTTGAAATAAAAGAAATTTCTACTTCCCGTAGAGAAATAAAATCTATAGCTGAAGGAGTTGATAATAAAATATTTGATGAAGCGATAATTAATTTTATTTTAGAAGTAGAAAGTGCATCTTATTTTAAAGAATTTATATTAAATTTTGGAGGAGGAATAATATCTTCAGGGATTAATTTAATGTTAAATAATGAAACTCAAAAACATGAATTAGTATTAAAAACATTAGAAGCTTTACCTTCAAATATTGCTAAAAAAACAAAATTTAAAATAGTTGAAGAAATATCAGACCCAATTATAATAAAAATTAATTTAGGAATTTCTCCTTTAGAAGATACTAGTATTAAATTAATGGGTCCTAACTTCCAAATAGATACAAGACAAAATAATTCTATACCTTCTGCTTTTAAAACTTACAATGATATATTAAATTATAGTGTAACTTCTTCTTATAACCATTTATTAAATAAATTAGAAAATCCTGATACAATAAATATACAATATGATTATATAAGAAATGTATCTTCAAGTATGGAAGAAATTGATAGGCCCTACCATTTTGAAAATTTTGTACATTTTAGTAGTGCAACAGAACGTTTAAAAAACTTTAAAAGAAAACTAAAATCAATAGAATCATATAATGAAAAAATAACAGAAACAAAATTAATACAAGGTGATCTTACGGGTTCTAATACTTATATTAATGCTTTAAAAGATTTTCAAACCAAAAAAAGAAATACAATAAAAGGATTTGATGGCTATGAACATTTTTTATATTTCACTACAGGTTCTAATCCTTATACATGGCCAAAAGTAAATGCAAAAATTCCTTTTGAATTATTTTCTACTACGGGATCAGAAGCTAAAACATGGTTAGGAGACGCCCCAGGAATAACTCCAGAATATTCAAAACAAATGTTATCTGCTTCTCTTTATGATAGACAAAACCCACACAATTTAAGTAAATTAATACCTGAACATATATTAGAAAATAAAAACAATAAATTATATATTAATTTTGTAAATATGATGGGTCAACACTTTGATCATATATGGGCCCATATAAAACATTTAACAGAAATATATAATGCAGATAATAAATTTGGTATTTCAAAAGAATTAGTATATTATCAACTAAAAAGTTTAGGTTTAAATACTTTTGATCAGTTTGAAAATGCAGATTTATTAGAATATATTTTAGGAGAAGGATTATATGGTAATGCAATAGAAAATGGACTAATAATAGGAAGTTTTGTTGTAGGAAGTAATTCTAATAATTTTTATAATATTAGTAGAGGAACAACAACATATGTTACATCTTCTAACGCAGGTTCAATTCCTAAAGGACAAATCACAAAAGAAATTTGGAAACGTTTATACAATAATGCTCCTTATCTTACAAAAACAAAAGGAACTGAAAGAGGTTTAAATGCATTAATGAATTGTTATGGAGTACCTCGAACTATTTTAAATGTAAAAGAATATGGAGGTAATACTCTTTTAAGTGGTCCTTTAAAAGATTTAGATACATCTGGTACTTATAAAACTTTTAGTTATGAAAAATCAGGATTAGCATTAAAAGGAGAATCAGGAACAGGAGGACATTTTATTGCAACAAGATGGTCTTCTTCTTTAACAGACGCTCTTTCTGCTTCAGCTAAAACAGTTGAATTTAGAGTTAAACCTATTAGATTAATTGATGATTCTAACCAACATTTATTTACTTTATCAGGAAGTAGTGCAGATAAAGATCCAACATTAAGATTAACAACATACACAGGAAATGACATATCAGCATCTAATGATGCATCTCAACATGGTAAAATATCTTTAATTATTAATGATGCAGTAGTAAAAGAAACTGAAAATTTTCCAATATTTAATGGTGATTTTTGGAATATTTACATAGGAGTATCAGGAAGTAAAGCAGCAACTAATGATATAACATTTGGAGCATACCAAGCTAATTGGTTAAAACATGTATCATATTACACAGCAAGTATAGCTCAAACAAAAGCAGACAGACAAGTAACATTTGGAGATCCTTTTCATGGAAGTAATAATATAGGAGGAGCAGGTATGGCTTATTTTGGTGGTATACCCGCAAATGATGAATCTGAATATAATAATATAGATGGATTACGTTTTTCAGGTTCAATTCAAGAAATTAAATATCATTTTGGAGAATTATTATCACCTAATACTTTAAAAAAACATGCACTTGAACCTTTTATGTATTCTGGTAATACACTTTCTTCTTCTTTAGAAACAGTAGTTTTAAGATTACCCTTAGGATCAAATGACCAAGAAAATAGTGGAAGTTTTCACCCACATATAGAAACTAATTTTCTAGAATTTGCAGGAGTAAATTACTCAGCAATACAAAATGGTTTTATAATTCAAGATTATAGTAGAAGAGTTTCAAGTAGTTTATCTACTCAAGAATGGGAAGAAGCAATAGAAACACATCATTTACCCACTCCTGATACAGTAGGTGCTTCTATGACAAGTGAAAAAGTAAGAATAGATACTGGTACTATATATGATAATATATTATTAGTTAATAAAAAAACAGAAACATCAACATTAGATAGACAACCACCAGAATATGAAGATTTAGGAATATATTTTTCACCTACTTCTGAAATAAATGAAGATATACTTTATACTTTAGGTTCTTTTAGATTAGATGATTATATAGGTAATCCTTTACCTTCAGCTCAATCTGCTTCTATTTATGAAAGTTTAAAAAATATTCAAAAAGTTTATAATAAAAAATTAAGAGGAAGATATAATTATTGGGATTATATTAAATTGATACAAGATTATGATCATACTCTTTTTAAAATAATAGAAAATTTTGTACCTTTTAAAGCAAACACAAAAACAGGTCTTTTAATAGAACCAACATATCTCGAAAGAAGTAAATTTCAAAGAGAAGTACCTATAAGAAGTGATGCACAAACAATGACTACAGGTTCTCATCAAACTTTTGAAACACAACTTCAAACTTATAATGATAATAATAGAACATTTGATTTTGCGCCTACAAATTTATATATACCAGATCGTTCTTTTACAGACCATGCTGTTACTCTTCCTAATGGAGATACTTCAATTTCAAGATCTTATCATCCAATAGATCCTTTTGCAACTTCTTCAAATAAACTTTCCGTAAGGGGTCAATTTGATCCTGGAAGTTATGTTGTTAGTGATAATAACTGGAGTAAAGAAAATTTTACAACAAAAGATTTATTTTCTTCTCACTCTAATGCAACTAGAACAATAAACATAAAAGAAGAAAGAGGAACAAATGCTACTATAGAAATATTTGAAGAATACTTAACAGGAGCTCCAAGATATTTAAAAAACGCATTTGGGGCATTACATGCAAATAATAGTCAATTTTGTCAAGCACCTATTAGACCTCTTACAAGAAATAGAGGATATTTTGGTATTGGAGCTGCAGCTATAGGAAGTAGTTTTACTATAGGACAATGGTATAATCATGGAAGTGGTTATCCAGTAGGAGTAAATTTTTCAGGTATAGAAAATGGATTTATTATAGAAGATTATGTATCGGGTCAAGCACCAGGAGTAGGAACTGCAACAATTGGAAGTAGCTTTATAGTTGGTTTTACCCAAAATCCAAATCCAAGAGATCCAAAACAATACAAAACACACACATCAAACACAATATTAGGAAATATAATAACAGGAAGAAAATCTAAAAAATACTTCCAATATCAAACTTATACAAGATAAAAAATGCCGTTATATAATTACATACAACCATCTAAAAGCTTAGCAGATAGATTATACACAGCAGAATTTGATGATGCTTTATTAGATCAAGTAGCTTGGAAAAATTTAAGATATGATGGATCTAAAGTTATTTCAAAAGAAATAAACAAATACACACCTATACAAACAGCCTCTAATTCTGAAACAGGTATAGGATTTGCATCTATATCTTATCATGGAGCAACTATAGGAAATATGATGATAGGAGGAAATGGGTTAAGTAATTTTACTGTAGGGGGTATTTATTCAGTTTATCCAAATCTTCAACCACAATCAAACCTACCAGGAATTTTTAAAGTAGGAAATTTTATACCTAATGTAACGTGGCCAGGAGATACAATAAACCCAACAGGATTAAATCCTAATTTAAAAAAAGAAACAACAGCTCTTTATATAAGCAACACAGTTATAGGAGGAACAGAAGATCCTCAATTTACTACTATAAAAAATCATTCTTATATTAACATACATCAAATATTACTTATTGATCCCATTAATGATACAGTTCAGTTATTAGATAAACAATCAGAAGAGTTTATCCCTTTTCATAGTTTTATAACAAACGATTTACCTACAGGAGATAGTTTTAGTATTAAATTAATAGATGAATCTATATCAAATAATTTAAAAGGACAAAATCAATATAAAGTTAAGATGAATAAAGGATTTTTATTAAAATCTTTTGAATTTAAAATGGATACAAGTGCAACACAATTACGAGATAATAATTCTATGTATTTATATACAGGAGGAAATAAAGAAATAGAATATGTAAAAGAAGGAGCTGTACAAAGTAATCCTCAAATAGCTAATGATAAAAGAACAAGATTTAAATATGGTGTTATAGAACCTATTTATGGCGCTATACCTGGGTTTGGTGTACCAGGAGAAGGACATGTATTTGCAAAAGACATAATAGGTCCTAGTTTTGCTTCATCATCTATTATAGAAAATAAATTTACACAACAATTTTATTCAGGTAGTTATGGACTTATAAATGAACCTACTCAACCACAAGGAGTTTTTAACGAAGATATATTAAAAACATCAGGATTAGGTTCAGCTAGTAGATTTATAGGAATAAATTCATTAGATTTTTTAGTACAAAATAATCAAGATTCTACATTAAATATACAAAGTAAAACAGAATTACATTTAACTCTTTTTGAAGGTACAAAAGATTTTAGTTCTGGTTCTAATGATGAAAGAAGCATTTCTACTTTTGAAGTAGATATAAATCAATCACCTATTACTTTAGGAACAACTTGCCAGGATTTTTTACCTACAGACCATGAGTTATTTCTTAAAGGGTTAAATGATGATAGATTTAAACCTAAAACAAATACCTTTAAAGATGATATATTAAATGGATATTTAACTTCTTCAGCAGTAGCAGGTGGATGTGTAACACAAGGATCATATGATCCAGCAACAGATGGAATTGTTGTATTACAAAGAGGAATATCAGCAGATTTTACAGATGAAGCAGATATATATGTTCAAGGAGGAATATTAGGAGATGTAGGATATCAAGGTGCAGTATCTTCTTCTAATACATCATTATATGGAGTATCATTAGCAGATTCTATGACAGCCGATAATTATTATTCAGGTTCATTTAGTTATCAATTATCTTTTTTAGATAAAGATCATACATTAATAACAAATTTAGATAAAAACGCAGAATTATTTGATGGTATTGGAACAAAAGGTATAGTAATTATTCCTAAAAATACTAAAACATTAATAAAAAATAACGTGAAACACTACTTAGAATTAGCAGGAATAATAGATTCATCTCCTAATGCACCAGTATTAATGCCAGATGATGTAGGTTAATTAAATAAAAAGTCATATTTTTTAAAAAATTATATATTTATAACAAAACATAAAACAAATGGGATATTTAGACAACAGTAGCATCACAGTAGATGCAATTTTAACAAAAAGAGGACGTGAATTACTTTCTAGAAATGATGGAAGTTTCAGAATAACACAATTTGCTTTAGGTGATGATGAAATTGATTATACTTTATTCAATGAAAACCACCCTAATGGTACTCAATATGCTTCAGAAGCAATTGAAAATATGCCCTTAATTGAAGCAATTCCTGATGGTTCTAATATGATGAAATCACAATTAATTACTTTATCTAGAGGAAAATCACTTTTACCTTTTATTTCAGTACCAGGATATAATAATAACCCTATTCAATTAACTAAAGGACAATCAGGAATAACAATAAATCCAGAAACTCATAATATGGATAATAGCTCTACTACAGCAGGTATAGAAGCAGGAGGGTATAAATTCACAGTAGTAAACTTTAATTATTTAAGTGAAATGACATCAGATAACCCATCTTCATCAACTCCTTCTGAATTAGACGCTTATGGAGGTACAGCAGAAATAGCAGAACATGTAACAGGTAATTTTGTTACTTTATCACCAACTAACCAAAATGCTTTGTTTCCTAATGCAAATATGACTTTAACAACAACATTAATAATTGAAGGTATGACAACAGGAGCAAGAAAAACCCTTCAAATAACAGTTAGCAATTAATAAAAAATAAAAAATGAGTTTATCACCCTTTAATGCAAATAATGATATAGTAGATTTAGGACCACAATCTTTAGTAACATCTACTTGGTCAAACAATACAAACGATTTAAACGTTCTAACAGGATATACTTCTTCTATACAAGGAGGGGACGCAGGAATGACATCACCAACAAGTTCAGGAATGTTCTATATAGATGTATACAATACAGTAACAGGAAGTATAGATGCTGAAGTTCAATTAGGTGTAGCTTATGGAAACCACGTAGGAAGTGGTTCCCCTGATTTTACAAATGATACAGGTTCTTTAGGTGTAGGAGCTTCTAGAGTAATATATGGTCAATATAGAAATTTAGTATTTGATAATGAAGTAGATAAATTTAAATTTGGAAATCATACTCCAGAAAGTATTTATATTATTAACGTAAATAGATCAAGATATAAACAAAAACTATCTCCTGGTTCTTTAAATTTACATATATCAGGATCACCAACAGCAAGTTGCGAAGTAGTAGATGGAACACTTTTACCCCCAACAATCCACTTAACAGATAATAGTGTTTCTAAAGGAGCAACACCAGATAACCCAAATTATGATGGTGAACATTTAGGAGGATATTATACTATAGTATCAGGATCAAATGGAAATATAAGTGGATCAGATGGAGCAAATCAATTAAGAATTCTCCATAATGGAGATTTAATAGGTACTTCTTCTTGTTATGGTTATTTTTATCCACATGCTGGAATTATGGTTTTAAATGGAGATGCTTTTAGTGCTTCCTTTGGAACTGTTATTAATAATGGTAATCAAACAACTTATGATAAACCACATCAAGAATTTTTTAATCGTATTGTAGGAGGTGGTACTTTTATAGTAGACACAGAAGAACAAATCAACAGTAAATATTATTTTGTTAGGGCAAGAAACAACGAATTTAACTATACTAATAATGAATCATTTACAGACGATGATAATAGAATACTACATGCTAGTATGCAATATAACCCAAAAGTATTTATAACAACAGTAGGATTATATAATAACGCAGCAGAATTAGTTGCTGTTGCAAAATTAAGTCAACCAGTAGCTAAAGATTTCACAAAAGAAGCACTTATAAGAGTTAAATTAGACTACTAAAATGTTAATCCAATGGCGTACGTCTATAAACAATTTACAGCTCAAGATAAAGCTTTAATACCTTTTAACGCTCATAAACAGTACAATTTTACTTCTGCTTCAGCATCTACTAATTCAGCCTCTTTTTATAATGCAAGATGGACTTCTGAATCTTATGATGTTTATAGTGGTAATAGTGGTAGTAATGATTCTATTAATATAGTTAAATACAACCAAATAGATAAACTTTATTATAGAGATTATTTTTCTCAAATTCATGATAAATTAGGACCTATAGAATATATAAAACAACCTAGAAACTTATATGAAAAATTAAATATACTTTCTATTCCTATGGGTTTATATGGTAATAAAATAA
>MDSV01162657.1_pt1 | contig 12159 bp, 9 predicted proteins | sample 810851 | NCBI WGS metagenome assembly MDSV01 (sample SAMN05326640, study PRJNA326480) | marine metagenome | isolation source: seawater | place: Atlantic Ocean: North East | collected 2012
AAATTGAGAGTTGCGTCCCTCGATAACTTTTAATTTAAAGCCAGCATTCTTTTTCATCAAATTATTCAAAAATTTTACTGTAATAATAGCAGCGTGCTGAACATCATCATCTGACAATCTTGACTGACTTGGCATAGCTACTGTGTGTATCAAATTATTATTGGTACTAGTAGTGTCTACGCTGCTTTGGACCTTCAAATTACCCTGATTTAAATTGATAGAAAATCCATCAATACTAGATGGCACCTCATCCATTGGCTCGTCAATGGACCCTTCACATCCTACTAAAAATACTGTCATGATAGCCACAGTTAATCCATAAACCACTTCACGCAACCTCATATCACTTCTCCTTTTACTATATTATTTACAACCATTAATGTCTCACTGCTCATTCATTAATTAATTCTCAATCTGCCTATCGGCATTCATTACTTTATTCCAAGCTTGAATAAACGCTGCTTTGAAAGATTGCTCTGCATCATCTGCCGCATACACTTCTGCTAATGCTCGACACTGGGAATTTGAACCTAATAAACAATCTATCCGTGACGCCTGCCATCGCTGCTCCCCTGATTCTCGACACACAGCGTGATACACCCAGTCGCCATCAGTAGGATGCCATTCCACATCCATGGATAATAATTGACGAAAAAATACGGGTGTTAACGTCGGCGCCGTTTGATCGAATTGACCCAAACCCTCTTGTGTCACGCCGAGTGCACGTAACCCTCCGATTAACACTGTCATCTCAGGTGCAGATAAGCCTAGTAATTGAGATTGATCTAACAATGCATCTTCTGGCAATACATTAACGGTTGCATCGTAATAATTACGAAAGCCATCTGCCTTTGGTTCTAACACCGCAAAAGAATCTACATCAGTCTCTGCCTGCGTTGCATCGCCGCGACCAGGAGTAAAAGGAACTGACAAGCCACTGACTTTTTCAATCGCTGCATTACCAGCCAGCACAATAATATCAGCAACAGATGCACCGACTTCCTGAGCAATGGGTTCGAGTATCGAAAGCACTCGAACTAATTGATCGGGCTTGTTTATAGCCCATTGGTTTTGTGGCGCTAATCGAATGCGAGCACCATTGGCACCACCGCGTCGATCAGACCCACGATAGGTGGATGCACTCGCCCATGCTGTTTCAACACACTCGGCCACTGATAAATCACTGGATAAAATACGTTGCTTAGCTGCCTCAACATCATAATCTGTGGAGCCTTCTGATATTGGATCTTGCCAAATAAAGGATTGCTTTGGTGCTTCAGGTCCAAGGTATCGAGACCGAGGCCCCATGTCGCGATGCAGCAACTTAAACCAGGCCTGTGCAAATGCTTGTTTAAACGCTTCTGGATCTTGTAAAAATCGTTCTGATATTTTGCGATAAACCGGATCTTCACGCATAGCCATGTCGGCCGTGGTCATCATGGTAGGGACTTTTTCAGAAGCATCGTCCACCTGTGGCGCCATGTCTTCCTCTGGCTGATCAACAGCTACCCAAATATTGGCACCAGCTGGGCTTTTCTTCAATTCCCATTCATACCCCAACAAAATCCTAAAATAATCATGATCCCACTGCGCTGGGTTCGGTGTCCATGGACCCTCTAACCCACTAGTAATGGTGTCGCGGCCTTTACCGGTTTGAAAGCTATTCTTCCAACCCAACCCCATCTCTTCTATGGGTGCACCTTCAGGTTCAGGGCCTAACAATGAATCAGGTGCTGCGCCGTGCGTTTTACCAAAAGTATGTCCACCAGCTGTTAAGGCAACTGTTTCTTCATCGTTCATTGCCATTCGAGCAAAGGTCTCACGAATGTCTCGCGCGCTCGCTACAGGATCTGGGTTGCCATCAGGACCTTCAGGGTTCACATAAATTAATCCCATTTGTACCGCAGCCAATGGCAAATCCAATTCACGATCACCACGGTATCGCTGATTAGCTAACCAGTCTTTCTCTAGCCCCCAATAGATATCTTCTTCAGGAGCCCAAATATCTTCTCGTCCACCACTAAACCCGATGGTATAACCACCCATGGATTCAATAGCCACATTACCTGCCAATATTAATAAGTCAGCCCAACTGATTTTCTGCCCATACTTTTGTTTGATTGGCCACAGCAAGCGTCGCGCTTTATCTAGGTTACCGTTATCTGGCCAGCTATTTAAAGGTGCAAAACGTTGTGCACCAGTACCGCCGCCACCACGTCCATCAGCTGTTCGATAAGTACCGGCAGCATGCCATGTCATACGAATAAAAAAAGGACCATAATGCCCATAATCCGCCGGCCACCAGGACTGGGAATCGGTCATTAAACGCGTCAAATCCTCTTTAAGAGCAAAGTAATCCAAGCTCTCAAAGGCCTCACGATAATTAAAGGATGCTTCGAGAGGATTAGACGCTTGTGAATGCTGATGCAAAATAGAAAGATTTAATTGATTTGGCCACCAATCTTTATTGGATGTTCGTTCATCACCTTGGCGGGTCATTGCCCCATGCATCACTGGACAGCGAGATTCTTGACTCATAACATCTTCCTTAATGATTGACTCCTACTGCTCACTATTTAATAGTGTTTCACGCTATGAAACAACCCTCACAGACTGTGTTAGTTTTTTTGTATTTTTAAACATTGATGAGGCTTTCTCGGTCGATTAAAATCTTCATCCACTGTTTGATACGTAATATCCTCAACGCGGTAATTCGTGGTAACGACCTCATCTAACCGGAAGGATTGCAAGTTAGTTGAAAAATATAATACCCCACCCTCAACCAAGTGCTTCATACCGCAGTCAATTAAGGTAACATGGTCACGTTGAACATCGAGCACCTGCTCCATGCGTTTTGAATTCGAAAAACTCGGCGGGTCTAATAAAACCACATCAAACTGTTGACCATGATCCTGCTTCAACCATGTTAAGCAGTCGGCTTGAATAAATTGGTGCTGATTGATCGGTAATTGATTTAACTGAAAATTATTTTTCGCCCACTGCAAGTAGGTTTTTGATAAGTCAACATTACAGGTTATCGCGCCGCCTAATGCTGCCTGCAAACTAAAGACACCGGTATAACAAAAACAATTCAATAATCTTTTGCCCGCAAGCGAGTCTGCGAATAACAAACGAAGACGACGATGATCCAAAAACAAACCCGTGTCTAAGTAATCGTGTAAATTAACTTGAATCTTTGCACGCCCCTCTTGCACCACGTGTGTTTTTTTATCACGCGCTAAAGGTTGATATTGCTGCGCACCCTTTTGGCGTTGACGTTGCTTCAATACCAAATGCTTAGCAGGAATATCCAATACTCGCGGTAAGACTTTTAACATATCGAGCACACGTTGTTGAGCTTTATGCTCAGGAATCGATTTTGGTGGCTTATATTCCTGCACATGCACCCAGTCATCATAGACATCAACGGCAAATGCATATTCCGGTAAATCAGCATCATATAAACGATAACAGTTAGTCACGCCTTTTTTTAACCAACGTGACAAGCGTTTTTTATTTTTATTTAACCGATTCAATAATCCCGTCTCAGCCTCACTCAATTGTTGCGCATCAGAAGAACGGTACTGGTTATCAGGTGTCATATCGATGCAATACAATGACGTTTTTAATGGGCCATTAAAAAAATGGTACTGCTTGTGTGATTTTAATCCGATCGCCTTCGCTAATAGTGGCTCTGTGGTTAAGATAGCAGCCTGATAGCCTTGACACTGCTCATGCAATCCTCTCCCTAATGCTTGATACACAGGCAGTAAACGCTCGATACTGTCTAAGCGTTCTCCGTAAGGCGGATTACTGACCATTAAACCTGGCGATGGTAAGGTCGGTAATGCGGTGATTGGCTGCTGCTTTAAAATAACCTGTTGATCAAAGCCTAATTGATTCACACAAGACTGTGTTAATGCGATCATCTTTGCATCTTGGTCAAACCCATAAAATGTATTAGATATTGGTTTCTGTGCCGAAACGGCTTCTTGCCTAATGGTTTCCCATAAATCACGATCGTGCCCTTTCCAATACATCAATGACTGATCTTCACGGAATAATCCAGGAGCTCGGTTACCCGCTATTAATGCGGCTTCAATCAACAAGGTGCCAGATCCACAAAAAGGATCAACGAATGCACCGCCTTGTTCTGATATCGCAGGCCAACCAGCACGAAGTAACATAGCCGCTGCAAGGTTTTCTTTTAGTGGCGCACGTCCTGTTTGTTGGCGATAACCGCGTTGATGTAAACTATAACCCACAACATCTAAACTAACGGTTAATACACCACGACGCCAATGCGCTTGTAACCGAATATCAGGGTTTTGCTTATCAACACTAGGACGCTGACCCGTTGGTTTGAAATAATCAACAATCGCATCTTTAACCAGTTGCGCACCATACATGGTGTTTTTGACAAATCGTGACTCACCGTAATAATCAATCGCGATCGAGCGATCAACTGAAAACACGTTAGACCAATCAAACTGAGTACACAATTGACTGAGCGCTGCGACATCATTGACCTCACCTTTAAATAAAGGCAACAGAATACGGTTAGCTAGTCGTGACCATAAACACACTTGATACATTGATCTTAAATCCACTTGAGCAAATACACCCAGTGGTGAAACACGATCCACTGTCACTCCCAGCGAAGATAACTCCTCTTCTAACAAATACTCCATGTTACGAGGACAGGTGACTAAAATTGCGTACGACATACGTTTACCTTTATAAATAACTGAAGGCTTTAAAAGAAAATAACTTTAGCCTATTCGGACCAATGTAAAATGACTTTTCCAGCGTCACCCGATAAAGCGCGCTGAAAAGCAGCTTTATAGTCATCCACAGGAAAGTGATCGGTAATCACGGCACTCACATCTAATCCAGACTGTAGCATGGCCATACCCTTATACCAGGTCTCAAACATGCGTCTACCGTAGATACCCTGAATCGTAATGCCTTTAAAAACAATCGAGGACCAGTCTGTTTCAAATGGCTGAGGTGGAATTCCCAGAAAAGCAATCCGACCACCATTGTTCATGACATGAACCATATCAGTAAAAGCATGCGAACTTCCTGACATTTCCATGGCAACATCAAACCCCTCTTTCATCCCCAGTGACTCCATAGCGGATGGCAAATTCATGTTTCCAGGGTGAACTGCAAGTGTCGCGCCCATCTGCTCAGCTAATGCTAATCGTTTTGGATTCATATCAGTAATCGCAACTCGTAATGCACCCACATGTTTTGCAATGGCCGCCGCCATCAAGCCAACCGGACCGGCGCCTGTGATTAACACGTCTTCACCCACTAAATTAAAGGCTAATGCCGTATGTACCGCATTACCAAAAGGATCTAGTATGGCAGCCATCTCATCACTGATATGATCAGGTAATGGACAGACATTCGTCGCAGGTAACACTAAATACTCTGCGAACGCACCTGGCAGATGAACACCAATTCCTAACGTATTACGACACAAGTGACGATGGCCTGCACGACAATTGCGACAATTTCCGCAAGTGATGTGCCCCTCACCTGATACGCGCTCTCCAACCGTAATACCAGTAACAGAAGAACCTATCTCAACCACCTCACCAACGAACTCATGCCCAACATGCATGGGTACAGGAATAGTTTTTTGAGCCCAATCATCCCACTGATAAATGTGTAAATCCGTTCCACAAATGGCTGTTTGCTTAATCTTAATCAGCACCTCGTTTGTTTGACAGGTAGGTATGTCCACATCTGTCATCCACAATCCAGGTTCCGCATGTAACTTTGATAATACTTTCATGTTTGACTCTCAGGTCTTAGTTATGATTACTCAACAACGCCTAACTGACGACCTACTTTCACGAATAAAGCTACAGCCTGCTCAATCTGCTCTCGAGTATGTGCTGCTGAAATTTGCACACGAATACGTGCTTGATCCATAGGGACAACCGGATAAGAAAAGCCGACAACGTATAAACCTTCAGCTAATAACTCATCCGCCATCTTCGAGGCCAATACTGCATCGCCTAACATGACTGGAATAATAGGATGCTCTCCGGGTACTAAATTAAACCCTGCTTGTGTCATTTGTTGACGAAAATAGGCGCTATTATCTTTTAGCTGCTGTCTTAATGTTACGCCCTCAGAGCCATTCAACAGTTTGAGTGTTTCCAAAGAAGCTTGTGCAATCATAGGCGCTAGCGTATTGGAAAATAAATAGGGGCGTGAACGATTACGCAACCATTCAACAATTTCGGCCCTTGCCGCTGTGTACCCACCCGATGCACCTCCAAGTGCTTTACCTAAGGTTCCTGTGATAATGTCCACACGCCCTTCAACACCGCAGTATTCAATACTGCCACGACCATGCTCACCAAGAAATCCTGTCGCATGACAATCATCGACCATGACTAATGCACCAAATTCATCTGCTAAATCACAAATCCCTTTCAGGTTGGCAATAATACCATCCATTGAAAACACGCCATCAGTCACAATCAATGTGTGCCTAACACCAGCTGCTTTTGCCGCCTCTAATTGAACACGCAAATCATCCATATCATTATTTTTGTATCGAAATCGCTTCGCTTTACATAAACGAACTCCGTCAATAATGCTGGCGTGATTGAGCGCATCACTAATGATCGCGTCTTCAGCTGTCAGCAAGGTTTCAAATAAACCACCATTGGCATCAAAACAGGATGGGTACAGTATTGTATCTTCTGTTTTTAAAAATTCACTTAAAGCGGACTCTAACTCCTTATGAACAGACTGCGTGCCACAAATAAAACGCACAGAGGACAGACCAAAACCAAACTGATCCAAACCATCTTTGGCAGCCTGAATTAATCGTGAATCATTACTCAGCCCTAAATAGTTATTAGCACAAAAATTCAATACGGACTTAGATGGTTTAACCGTGATGTTCGCTTCTTGTGGAGAAGTAATCGTACGCTCGGCTTTGTATAAACCTTGCTCTTTGAGCTCTTGAATCTTATTGCCCAAATCACTTAACAAAGGATGTTTCATATTGGTCTCTCTGTCTATCTATCTTAAAGTTCAGCATTATACCGTGGCATCTCCTCTCCACACAACACATCACCGATACAAGTCATGGGGCTATTTTTTACTTTATGGCACTAATGCTTTCCGTTATCATAACGCACATGAAACAAGAAGAAACCACACATTTTGGGTACCAAGATATACCTGCCTCAGAAAAAGCCAGTAAAGTTGCCGAGGTTTTCTCCTCCGTTGCTTCTCGCTATGACATTATGAATGATGTCATGTCCTTTGGATTGCACCGCGCCTGGAAGCACATTGCGATTCAACATGGCGCATTCCAAAAAGGCCATCGTGTCCTTGATCTTGCTGGTGGCACTGGTGACCTGGCAAAAAAAATCAGCGACAAAGTGGGTGATAGCGGCGAAGTTATCCTGGCTGATATTAATCAAGCTATGCTAGATGTTGCTGCTCAACGCCTGATGGATTCTGGTCACATTAATCGCATTAAAATTGTACAGGCTAATGCAGAAAACCTTCCTTTTCCAGAACACTATTTTGATCGCATCATTATCAGTTTTGGTTTACGCAACGTCACTGATAAACAACAAGCATTGAAATCCATGTTTGACTCCCTAGCACCCGGTGGTCGATTACTGATCTTAGAATTTTCGCAACCCATCTTCCCAGCCCTAAAGAAACTCTATGACACCTACTCTTTTCAATGCTTACCCCGTATGGGCGAATGGATTGCAAATGACAAAGCTAGCTATCAATATCTGGCTGAATCTATACGAAAACATCCTGATCAAAACACCCTTCAAGGCATGATGGAAACTGCCGGATTTGAAAATTGCAGCTACCATAATTTATCTGGGGGTATCGTAGCTCTCCATAAAGGAATGAAATACTAATGAAAACACTGGTACTCTCTGGGTTAGAAGCCGCCATTAACCGCTGCCTGACACTCGACCCTTCTATTCATACAGCTCTCGCTCCATTACAGGGTAAGCTCATTAAAATTGAATTTACTGACCTGCAAACTGCATTCTTTTTATCCTTTCAAGAAAACCATATTGCCGTGTTAGAGGAACACGATGAACCCGCTAATACCATTATAAGCGGTACACTTCCCAGCTTCTTAATCGTTGCAATGAATAAAGGCAGCCAATCAGCTGTATTCCAAAACAAGATGACTGTCAGTGGCGATTTAGCCATCGCTGAAAAATTAAGCACACTGTTTAAGCATATCCATATCGACTGGGAAGCCCACTTAGCTCAATTGACTGGCGATACCCTAGCTCACCAGATTACCTATCATACAAAACAATTAAAAAACGTGGCGTGTCGTATCGTTGGGCAACTAAAACATACCGTCAAAGACTATGTCTTTCATGAAGCGCGCTACTTACCTACAACAGAAGATATCGAGCAACTCTATTTAGATATCGCTGTACTCAAACAAGACACTGAGCGTTTAGAAGCGCGCATTCAACGTTTACAACTGCAATCAGGTGAAACATCATGATCACACCCCCCCAATTTTTTCGTGCAACTCGCATTATCATTACCCTTCTAGGATATACACTGACTCGCCAATTACTCGGCAGCCAATCAAAATCTCTACGAGCACTGAGCACACTGAACATCTTTAAATGGTTTGTAAAATCAGAGCCTCGTGGTGTAGCGTTTCGTAAAGCGCTAGAAAAACTCGGCCCTATTTTTGTAAAATTTGGTCAAATGCTTTCTGTACGTAGCGATTTTTTTCCTGACGACATTATTCTTGAGCTTGAAAAGTTACAAGATCAAGTGCCACCTTTTAAATCCAAAGCGGTTCATGCTGCAATAAAAAACACTTATAACAAAAATGCTGATGAAGTATTTGCTTCATTCAATGAAACACCAATGGCATCAGCATCAGTGGCTCAAGTGCATGCAGCTACTCTACCCGATGGTAGTGACGTTATCGTTAAAATACTAAGACCGAACATCAAAAAGACGCTGAAAAAAGATCTTAAACTGATGTTATTTGTTGCGCGCATGATTGAAATATTTTGGCCAAGCTCACAGCGTCTACATTTAATCGGTCTAGTCAAAGAGTTTGATTACACTATTTTTAATGAACTCGATCTAATGCGCGAAGCAGCCAGTGCAGCCCAACTTAAAAGAAACTTTAAAGACTCCAAAAAGCTCTATGTGCCTAAAATTTATTGGGATTATACCCATACCGATATTTTAGTGATGGAACGCATCTATGGCGTTCGCATTTCCGACATGGACACTCTAGAAAAAAAACAAGTTAATTTCAAGAAACTAGCACAATATGGAGTTGAAATCTTTTTCACCCAAGTGTTTAGAGATAGTTTCTTTCATGCTGACATGCACCCAGGTAATTTGTTCATTGATATCGATGACCCTGACAACCCTATGTATATGGGCGTGGACTTCGGCATTATGGGCAGCCTCAATGCTGAAGATAAACTCTATCTAGGGGAAAACTTACTCGCCTTTTTTAAACACGATTACTACCGTGTTGCAGAATTGCATATCCAATCTGGGTGGGTACCTCCCACAACACGCGTCGATCAATTAGAAGCTGCTATTCGTACGGTGTGTGAGCCAATTTTTGATAGACCACTTTCAGAAATCTCATTTGCCAACTTACTGCTACGATTATTCCAAACCGCCAAGCAATTTAAAATGGAAGTGCAGCCTCAGCTTATGCTCTTGCAAAAAACACTCATTGGTATTGAGTCACTAGGCCGAAAACTCTACCCTGAACTAGACCTTTGGGAAACGGCACTACCCATTCTTGAACAATGGATTAAAGAACAGCATGGCCTTAAAAAAGTAATGCAGGTAGGCACAGAGGAATGGGGACCTTTACTAGAAAAGGCTATACGTGTTCCTGGGATGGCTTTTGATGTTCTGGATGCCTTCGAAAAAAATCAACGTTTTCGAAAACACTATGCTAAGAAAACATTTAAAGAAACCAAACACGGCTTAGTCATGTACGCAGGGATTCTAACCACGGTGATTGGCTTGATCAGTGCAGTAGAACCCAATCTATCGTTCATCCCATGGATTGTCACAGCTATCGGTATTGGCTTATGGGTAAATAGCATGTTAATGCGTCTGGATTAACTTTACACAGACAACGCCGACATTTTGAAGAACAGAAAGTTAGCACTTCTTGTTCTTCAAAAGAAGCTATTTTCAACAACTATATACAGGACACCCCTGAACCCAATCCCGCCATAGCTCGAATGGGACAAGCCATATTAGCCTGGCTCATAATTTCCTTTGAAGGAACACCCCCAACAATCGACATGATATTTTTTTCAGTCATAACCCCAACCTCTCTGAATGATGCTTTCAAACCTATTATAGCTTAAAAAAACACTAGACAATTTAAAAATAACACAAGCTATTGATTATATGATTATTTATATATTCCTATGGCTATTTGTGAAGACTAGTTCGTATTATTGGCACATCACGAGGTTTGAGCATTATTTTTTAATACAAGCCTCAATAAAACACCCCTATATTCAATAAATATTAAATCAAAATTAATTATCTCAGAAGAATCGTTTTTTCATGGCCATACGACTATATTACACCCTCATCATTCATCACTCGCGTATCGCTTCCCATGTTCTGCTCGAAACCACCTTCTTACGATCTCCTGCTATTAGTCGACCACGATGGGTCCCTAGGCGATCAATTTGCTAACCCTAACGCCACCTCAAACGCTACACTAGAGCAAATCATCCGCCTACTACCTTTTGATTTAGAAAACTTGAAACAAATCATGTTGGCGTGTGCCTCACTACGTCAATCTTTTTCTCAGGATATCCTCGGCATGCTAATGAATGCTTGGCAAACAACTTCTGGCGGAAAAGTGATAACACATTTTAATGGCTCCATAAAATTCAGTTTACAGGCCATAGAACAAGCGCTACCTGAGCTATTTCCTTCATTATCCATTATTGCTGAAACGTTTCTTCTCCCTGACCTTGATACCCTAACGTCTGAATCACCATTACCACATGTATTGCAAACACCCTCCCCCTGGAAAGAAAGCTTACACGCATTAGAACAATGGCTTAAACAACAAATCAGTCGAGGTGGACTATCATTTACAGAGTGGCTTTATCAACAACCGCCTAATCAAGACTACCGTACTCGCCAACAAAATATCGAAATGAACTGGAACCACTTATTTAACCACTTAACCAATCATATCGATAACAGTAAATTCATTACCCTCATATCACTCATGCACTTTAGTGCAATCAACTCAACGGCAACAAAAATTTATGGACTCTTCATTGATGATAAACCAGAGTATGCTGTTTTTTTTCATACTGTACTAACTCAGTTTCCAACGCTGATTCCTGAGTCATGCGTTTTTTTTCCTGTACTCTATACGTATAACTGTCTCAATAATTCTCAATCAAGACCTATTGTCATGACGGACTATTGCATTAAAGGTTCCGGCACAATCTATCCAGAAATTGCTTCACTCTGTCGTGATTGGGCGATTAAACTCAAGAACCATCAAAACTCTACTCAATATGCTTTTAAGGAAGACCTTAACGTATTCACAGAACACTTTGCTGTTCTTCTGCCCCCTGAGAAGGCATCATCCTCTACATTATCTGGGATTCGTCAACGTATTTTTCACACGCAACCAAGCATCGCATCTTCATCTTCCAGATCTAACAGCTCACAATTACCCGCTATCCGTATATCCAACAATAGTCCGCGTGTAACCCAACGAAAAAGTCTTCTTAACTCCCTTCCAGATCCCACATCAGCAGCAAAGTTATAAATGCGCCCTATTTTACTCTTAACACTCAAACAACCACTAACACGCACAAAAAATAGTTATAAATAACTATCTATATAGTACTATTGACTGTATTTTTACCTTAACCCAATTACCAAACACTATTGGTTTACCAAATCCCACTGATTATAATATTTTGCCAGTAGAATTGGCTTTTAAAGCTATTACATTCTCATGTTAACTCATTGAATATTAATAAAAAATGAGAGGAATAAAGAACATGCCATTTCAAAATGCACACCTTGCCATCATTGAGGATAATCAATCTTTTGCGATGGTACTCTCCAATTTATTCG
>MDSV01016209.1_pt1 | contig 12158 bp, 12 predicted proteins | sample 810851 | NCBI WGS metagenome assembly MDSV01 (sample SAMN05326640, study PRJNA326480) | marine metagenome | isolation source: seawater | place: Atlantic Ocean: North East | collected 2012
AGCTGGAATATTTTCATTTTTCATTATTCTTATAATAATAACATTATGAAAAATATCTATTCAAATATATTTTCTTTCAACAAGAAAACCCTATCTAAATCTTTAAAGATTTTAAAAAGAGATGGTGTAATTGGTCTGCCCACAGAAACAGTTTATGGGTTAGCAGGAAATGCTTATTCAGAGAAAGCAATAAAAAAAATTTACAAACTAAAAAAAAGACCTAAAATAAATCCATTAATAATTCATTATTCAAGTTTCAAAAAAGCAAAAAAAGATGTTTTTTTGAATGATAATTTTTTTAGATTATATAAAAAAATTTGCCCGGGGCCCATAACTTTTATTTTAAAGAAAAATTTAAAATCCAAAATTAGCCCTTTAGCTACAAATAACTTGAGAACAGTAGCGGTAAGGTTTCCAAAAAACAAAACAGTCCAATCTATTTTGAAAAATATAGATTTTCCTTTGGCTATGCCTAGCGCAAATTTGTCTTTTGGTGTTAGTCCTGTAAATGCAAAAGATGTAGCGGACGACTTTAAAAATAAATTAAAGGTAATCATTAACGGTGGAAAATCAAAAATTGGTATTGAATCTACAGTAGTTGATCTATCCGGGGAACCAAGAATTTTAAGGCCAGGTATAATTGATAAAAAGATGTTAGAAAAACTGCTAAAAACAAAAGTTAATTTTGTTAAAAAAAATACTAAGTTAAGTTCTCCAGGATTGCTAAAAAAACATTATTCGCCAGGTATACCAATGTTTTTAAATAAAAAAATTTTTTTAACAGAAAATGCATTCATTACTTTTGGTAAAAATCATAAAAACAAAAAAAATTATTTTAATTTAAGTAAAAAATCTGACTTAAAAATAGCTGCGTCAAATTTGTATTATATACTAAGATTAATAAAACAACTTAAATATAAAAAAATTTATGTTGTAAAAATTCCTAACAAAGGTGTAGGTATAGCTATTAATGATAGATTAAAGAGAGCGGCTTATTAAATGTTTATACAGGTTGAAAATCTTACAAAAAAATTTAAAAATAATTTTGCTGTTAATGGAATAAATTTCAATATTGGTAGAAATAAAACTGTTGGACTATTAGGTGCTAATGGATGTGGTAAGACTACAACTATTGGCATGATGCTTGGTTTAATTCAGCCAACACATGGAAGAATAATTATTGATAAATCTGACTTAGAGACAAATGATCGAGTAAAAATTTTAAGTAGAATGAATTTTGCATCCCCTTATGTTGAATTGCCAAAAAAATTAACGGTGAGACAAAATTTAGAGGTTTACGGAAGATTATATGGGGTTAAAAATTTAAACACCAAAATTGAGGAGATCGCAACAGATTTAGATATAAAAGTTTTTCTTGAAAAAAAAACCGGAGAACTTTCTTCCGGTCAAAAAAATAGGGTTACCCTAGCAAAATCTTTGGTTAATAAACCAGAAATACTTTTTTTAGATGAACCAACTGCAAGCCTAGATCCAGATATTGGTGATTATGTAAGAAACTATATTGAAAATTATAAAATAAAAAATGATATTACAATTTTATTAGCATCTCACAATATGGCTGAAGTAGAAAGACTATGTGATAGCATTATTATGATGAAAAAAGGAAAAATAATTGATGAAGGTACCTGTGAGGAAATCATAAAAAGACACGGTAGAAAAAATTTAGAGGAAACTTTTTTAGAACTAGCGAGAAAACATGATGAGATTTAGTCGAATTTATGCTTTAAGCCTTAGACATGTCTATTTAATATCAAGTTCGTTACCTAGAATTATAGATTTAATTTATTGGCCGACAGTACAAATTTTTTTATGGGGATTTATATCTAAATTTTTTACACTTAGTTCTGATTATTATAATAATACAATAGGAGTAATACTAACAGCTGCTATCCTTTATGACTTTTTGTTTAGAGCAAGCATAAGCTATAATATGATGTTTTTAGAGGAAATTTGGAGCAGAAATTTTACAAATTTATTTATAGCTCCGATAAAGATTGGTGAAATTATTGCTTCATTAACATTAACAGCAATTTTTAGAACTTTAATTGGTTTGGTCCCAGCTAGTATTATAGCCATCCCTCTTTTTGGTGTCTCTATTTTTGAACTTGGTGTACCTTTATTTTTCCTCTTAATAAGTTTGTATATTTTTGGGGTAACTCTAGGATTGCTTGTTACATCAGGTTTGCTGAGATTTGGGCCGTCATTTGAAAACATCGCTTGGGCAAGTTTATTTTTTTTAGCTCCCTTAGGCTGCATATATTATCCAATTGAAATTTTACCATATAGCTTGCAATTATTAGCTAAAGCATTACCACTAGTGCATATTTTTGAGGAAGTTAGAAATATACTCATAAATAACAGTGTAAATATGTTTGAAATAGTTAAATCAATTAGTATTTCTTTGGTATATTTTATTTTTGGAGTTATTGTTTTTTATATTTCTTACTCTGGCGCGAGAGAAAATGGTACATTAATTAACATGGGCGAATAAAATTATGAGAAAAGAAATTGATAAGATTAAAAAAGCTGAGTCACCCCCTAAAGTAATTAAAAATTTGTTTAATGAAGAAGAAATTAAAGATTTCTTAAAACTTTATAATGAACTTCCAACTACAGTTCATAATAAAAAACAAAATGTGATTAAAAAAAGATGGCTTCAAGGTTATAATGATAAACTTGAAAAAATTTTTGTAGAGAGGCTTAATAAAGAAATAGGAGATTTTAAAATGGATAATCTACAAGATGATAATGGAAAAGATATATTTGGATTAATACAGGAAAGTTATTCACCCATTGGATTACATGTTGATGGTGGATTTGAATTAAACAATCAAATTTACAAACAAAGCTTAATTCCTTTAACTCCAGTAGGTAGTACAGTAATATTTAAAAATAGATTTTATCAAGAATCAACCAGCTTTACTCAAGATCCAGAAGAATTAAAAAAAAAAGATTTAAAATACGGTCAAAATAAAAGATCATCGGAGCATTTAAAGTTATACGGCGACAAACCTTTTGATAAAAATATCCATGAAAAATTTTTAAAACACGAAAATATAGAAAATTTAAAAGGATTAGAAGTTGAGCTTATTTATGAGTGGGAGGTTGGGTCAATGTTAATTTTTGATAGAACTCATTTACATTGTTCTTCATCAGTTATTGAAGGTAAAAAAATTGGAATAGCGACGTTTACAAAAAAATAAAGTATATGTCTTTCAAAAAATTAAAAGTAAGTATAGCAAAATTGTTAATTCCTTTTTTGTATTTCATTCTTAGATTATTAAAAGCAAATACTAGAATGGTAAATTATTTAAATGGAAAAAAAATAATCTCCAACAACAGTTATGATTTTCAAAAAAATATTGAGACTTTACTTGATAAAAAAAAATTAGTTGGCTTAGATGTTGGCGCACAAGGTGGTTTTAACTCGGATAACTTTTTTCCAAAAAAATATAATAAATATTTTGAAAGTATTCTTGTTGATCCTTTTAAAGACTCATTAGAAAACAAACAAGGAAATCATATAATCAATAAAGGACTTTGGAGCTCAAAAACTTCTAAAAATTTCTATGTATTAAATAAAAGACCTGAAAGTTCGTCTATGTATGAACCTGATAAACAGGCATTATCAATTTATGGATTTAAAAAAAAAGATTTTCATCTATTTGATATAACTTCAGTTGAAACTGTGGAGTGTGAAACAATATCTACTTGTTTAAAAAATATTAATATAAATAAATTAGATTATTTAAAAATTGATACTCAAGGAGCTGAACTAGAAATTTTGAAAGGTTTAGGCAATTTTAGACCTTTGATAATTAAATGTGAAGTTCAGGTATTTCCTATGTATAAAAATCAGCCTAAGTGGACGGAAGTTTTAAATTTTTTAAATGAATTAGGTTATATGGTTTGTGAATGGAAAAAAATTGGATTTCATGTTACTAGAACACCTGTTGAGATGGATATGCTTTTTATTCCAGATTTTTTAAAAGAAACTGGAAAAGAAATGATAAGAAATAAAAAAGGTGAGTTTATTTGCTTAATGATGATAACAGGTCAAATAGAACTATTAAAAAAGGCTTTTAACATTTTAAATTTGGAGTTACCGGAATTTTTAGCTCAAACTGAAGATAAGTATTTTAATTAGATTTATGGCAATTTATGATTGTTTTCAGTATTTTAATGAAGAACACATAGCTGAATTAAGATTCAGTATCTTGGACAAATATGTTGATAAATTTGTAATAGTTGAATCAACTGTTAATCATCAGGGAAAACCAAAAAAATTACAATTTGATGTTAATAATTATAAGAAATTTAAAGAAAAAATAATTTATATAATCGTTGATGACACTCCTGATGAGATAAAAAAAACACATAAAGGAGGTGAGTCACTAGTTGAGCAACATCAGAGAAATTCAATTATGAAAGGTTTAACGAAAGCGCACGATGATGATCTTATAATTTTATCTGACGTAGATGAAATTCCTGATTTAAATAAATTAAATGAATATGATAAAAAAAATTACGGAGTATTTTCTCAAAAAATGTATATGTATAAATTAAATTTTTTAAATTTAAGAGAAAATAATTGGCATGGTTCAAAAATTTGTTTGAAAAAAAATTTTAGGTCACCTCAGTGGTTGCGAAATTTAAAATTTAAACAATATCCATTTTGGAGATTAGATAAATTAAGAAATTTGCAAATTATTAAAGATGGTGGTTGGCACTTTGCATATTTGCAAACTCCAAAAAATATTTCAAAAAAAATCCAATCATTTGCGCATGGAGAATTTAATAAACCAGAAATAATTAGTGAGGAAAATATAAATTTAAAAATAAAAAAAGGACAAGATATATTTGAAAGGGGTCAAAATCTAAAAAAAGTCGAAATCGATTCTACCTTTCCAGAGTATATTCTTCAAAATAAAGAAAAACTAAAAAAATGGATTATTTAAATTATGGTGCGCCCGGAAGGATTTGAACCCTCAACCTCCTGATCCGAAGTCAGGCGCTCTATCCAGTTGAGCTACGAACGCAATAGGTTATAATCTAAATTAAATCATGAATAACTCAATTAAATTCTTAGTTGAAAGTAACGATGATAGTAAAAGACTTGATATTTTTTTATCAACAAAAATTGAGCACCTCACAAGATCAAACATTAAGAAGAGTATAGAGTCAGGTAATGTAAAGATTAATAATTCAATAATTTTATCCTCTTCAAAAAAAGTAAGGGAAAAGGATAAAATAATAGTAAAACTTTTTGCAAAACTTACAAATAGACTACATCCTAATAAAATTAAATTAGATATTAGGTTTGAAGATGAAGATATCTTAATAATTAATAAACCAAAAGGTATGGTTGTACACCCAGGTGCAAACAATCACAAAAATACTCTAGCTAATGCACTAATACAAAAGTATAAAGACAATTTATCTGATTTAAATGGTGAACTTAGACCTGGAATAGTTCATAGAATAGATAAAGAAACAAGTGGTTTATTAGTTGTCGCAAAAAATAATTTATCTCATTCAAAACTTGGTAAACAATTCAGTGATCATTCAATTAAAAGAAAATATATATGTTTGACTTGGGGTGTGGTTAGACCATTAAAGGGTCGCATAGAAACATTTATAGGTAGAAACAAGAGAAACAGACAGCTAATGGCTGTGAATGATTTAAGTGGAAAAAAAGCAATCACAAATTACAAAACTTTAACAGTTTTTACTGGAAAAGATATTCCAAGAATAAGTTTAATAGAATGTGAATTAGAAACTGGTAGAACTCATCAAATTAGAGTTCATCTACAATATAAAGGATCATCGATATTAGGTGATAAACAATACGGAAAAAAAAAATTAAAGTTTAAAAAAATTGATAAAAATTTTATGAGCATCCTGTCGAATTTAAAAGGGCAAGCCCTTCACGCAAAAAGTTTAGGTTTTTTTCATCCTACAAAAAATAAATTGATGAATTTTGAGTCTGAGCTGCCAAGCGACTTTAAAAAAATGTTGGATTTGCTGAAAAAACTTAGTAGTTGATAATTTAAATTTAATATATAAATCAGAACTATGAATGAAAATAAAACTATAAGTAATTTACCTACGCCTTCTATTGGGGGTCTATCTTTATATCTTGCTCAAATAAAGAAATTTCCAATGTTGGATGCTGAAGAAGAATATATGTTAGCAAAAAATTGGAAAGATAATGGTAATTTACAATCGGCACACAAATTAGTTACCAGTCATTTAAGACTAGTTGCTAAAATTGCAATGGGATACAGGGGTTATGGGTTACCTGTAAATGAATTAATATCAGAGGGAAATATAGGGCTCATGCAAGCAGTTAAGAAATTTGACCCTGACAAAGGTTTTAGACTTGCGACTTATGCAATGTGGTGGATTAAAGCATCTATACAAGAATATGTTTTAAGATCATGGAGTTTAGTAAAGATGGGCACAACTACTGCTCAAAAAAAACTTTTCTTTAATCTAAAAAAAATTAAAAATCAAATTGCTCCAGGTCAAGAAGGTGATTTAAAAGATGAGCAAGTAAGTGAGATTTCTAAAAGGTTAGACGTAGACTCAAAAGAAGTTGTAAATATGAATCGAAGAATGATGAGTCAAGAAAAGTCATTAAATGATCCAATTAAAAGTGGTGAAACCGACGAATGGCAAGACTGGTTAGTAGATGATAGTTTAGATCAAGAGTTAATAGTTTCTCAAAAACAAGAGTATAATGACAAAAAAGAATTATTAAACGATGCAATGAAAATTTTAAATGATAGAGAAAAAGAAATTATAAGAGAGAGAAGACTTTCTGAAAACCCTAAAACTTTAGAAGAATTAAGTAAAAAATACAAAATCAGCAGGGAAAGAATTAGACAAATTGAAACAAAAGCATTTGAAAAATTACAAAAATCGATGATAAACGCTAGCAAGTCAAAAAATTTACTTCCTGCAAACTAAATTTTAAAAGGATCTTCGATTAAAATTGTATCGTCTCTTTCTGGACTTGTTGAAATACTTGATACCTTAGCGCCTATAAAATCCTCTAAAGCAAATATATAATTTTTAGCTTTTTCGGGTAAATCTTGTATGTTTCTTATACCTTGAGTAGAGCTTTTCCACCCAGGAAATGTTTTATAAATTGGCTTTATATTAAATTGATCTTCTGAAGCTGTAGGTAAGTAATCAATTTTTTTTCCGTTTAAACTATATTCTATACATATCTTTATCTCTTCTAATTCATCCAATACATCAAGTTTAGTTAGTGCAATACCATTAATTCCGGCTAACTTTATTGTTTGTCGAACTAAAACACCATCAAACCAACCACAGCGTCTTTTTCTAGCTGTTACTGTCCCAAACTCTTTTCCTCTTTTTCCTAACATTTCACCAATTTTATCTTTTAACTCTGTAGGAAAAGGGCCGCTACCTACTCTAGTGGTATAAGCTTTTGTAATACCAAGAACGTAATTAATTTTATCTGGTCCTAAACCAGTCCCAGTTGCTGCCATTGCAGGCACTGTATTGGACGAGGTAACAAATGGGTAGGTACCATGATCAACATCAAGTAAAATTCCTTGTGCACCTTCAAAGAGTATTTTTTTTCTTTCTTTATTAAATTCATCTAATTTTCGCCAAACTGGTTTTGCAAATTTTAAAATCTCAGGAGCTATTTTCATCAACTTCTTTTTTAAATCATCTTTTTTATAAATTTTTTTCTTAAGTCCTTTTCTTATTGCATTATGGTGTAATAAAACGTTTTTAAGTCTACTATCTAAGTTACTCTCTGATCTCAAATCCATTACTCGTATTGAACGTCTTCCGACTTTATCTTCATAGCAAGGACCTATTCCTCTTCTTGTAGTACCTATTTTACTTTTACCCGCTGTATCTTCTCTTATTTCGTCCATTTCTTGATGAAAAGGTAAAATTAGTGAGGCAGATTCTGAAATCATAAAATTATCAGAGTTTACATTCACTCCTTTTTTTTTAATTTCTTTAATTTCTTCAAGTAAAGCCCAAGGGTCTATAACAACACCATTTCCTAATATAGATATTTTACCCTCCCGTACTATACCAGATGGTAATAATCTTAATTTAAAAACTTTTTTATCAATAACTAAAGTATGACCTGCATTATGGCCACCTTGAAAACGAACAACAACATCGGCTTCACTGGATAACCAGTCAACTATTTTTCCTTTACCTTCATCTCCCCATTGGGATCCTACGACAACAATATTTTTCATTTTTTCATTATTTAAATATATTTTTTAAAAATATAGAATTTAAATGATTTATTGGACCATGTCCTTTTCCTATACTTGGATTAGATCCTATAGCTTGGTTAACATATTTAATTCCTAACTCACAGGACTTCTTTAAAGGTTTTCCACATGATAAAAATGTTGTAATTGCACTTGATAGTGTGCAACCTGTTCCGTGAGTATTAGAAGTTTTTATTCTTTTATTCTTAAAAATCTTAATTTCTTTATTGTTAAGAAGAATATCTTCAATATATTTTTTTTTTCCATGACCACCTTTTATCAGAACGTTTTTAACACCAAGTTTTAATAAAGAATTTGCTGCATAAATCATGTCCATAGAACTTTCAATTTTCTTACCAGTTAATATTTCAGCCTCTGGAATATTAGGAGTGATAAGAAAAACATTCTTGATTAATTTATCTTTAAGTGTATTTATTGCTGACTGATTTATTAATCTTGCGCCACCTTTTGCAATCATTACTGGATCTAAAACTATTCTAGTTTTTTTAATTTTCTTTAGAGCTTTAGTTACGGACTTAATAACTTTAGACGAATGTAGCATACCGATTTTGACTGCGTCTGGCATAATATCATTACAAGTAAATAGAATTTGTTTTTCAATTTCTTTTGGGTCAATTGGAATTACAGAATTAACACCTGTTGTATTTTGTGTTGTGACAGCAGTTATAGCTGTCATCGCATAACTTCCTAGAGATGTTATTGTTTTAATATCTGCTTGTATGCCTGCGCCTCCAGAAGAATCTGATCCCGCAATTATTAATATCTTTGATTTAATTTTCAATTTTTTATTGACTGTTTAATAATTTTCACACATTTTAAAACTAAATTTTTGTCATAGGACTCACCCATAATTCTTATTTTTGGTTCTGTTCCAGATTTTCTTACTAAAATTCTTCCTTTGTTTCCCATAATCTTGTTAGCTTTATTAATTGATCTTTTACACCTTTTTTCATCAATTATTTTTTTATCTTTTACTACAACATTTTCTAAAACTTGTGGAACTGGTCTAAAAACATTCAAAAGTTTACTAGCTTTTTTACCTTTTCTTAAAGAAAATAAAATTTCTAAAGCTACAAGAAGGCCGTCACCAGTTGTTGCAAACTTTCCCAAAATTATATGGCCAGACTGCTCCCCACCTAAATTATAGTTGAGTTTTTTCATTTTTTCTTTCACGTATCTGTCACCAACTTTTGATCTAGCAAATTTTATCTTTTCCTTTTTAAAAAAATTTTCTAAACCAAAATTTGACATTTGCGTTCCTATTACTCCGCCCTTCAAAATTTTTTTTAGTTTCCATCTTTTTGCCAACATCGCGATAATTTGATCCCCATCGATAATTTTGCCATTTTCATCACACATTATTACTCTATCTGCATCTCCATCAAATGATATACCTAGATTGGCTTTAACTTTTTTTACAACTGAACAAATTTTAGCTGGGTAAGTTGATCCACATTTATAATTTATATTTAAACCATCTGGTTTATCTCCAATTGAAATAACTTTAGCTCCTAGTTCTCTAAGTAGCGTTGGTGCAGATTTATATCCAGCTCCATTTGCACAATCTAAAACTATTTTAATACCCTTTAAATGAAAACTATTTGGAAAATTTTTCCGTAAAATCTTAATATATTTTTCATTTCCATCTTCTAATCTTTTTACTCTACCAAGTAATTTTGGATTGGTTAATTGTTTTGTATTCTTAGCGTCTATTAATTTTTCAATTTTTTTTTCTATCTTATTTGATAATTTTAATCCATCAGGCCCAAACAATTTCAGACCATTGTCGTGGTAAGGATTGTGAGATGCAGTAATCATAATACCCATATTAGCTCTCATTGATTTTGTTAACATTGCTAGACCGTTTGTTGGTAAAGGGCCTAATGTATAAACATGCATTCCTCCAGAAACTAATCCTGAAACTAAAGCTGGTTCTAAGGTATAGCCAGATAACCTAGTATCTTTTGCAATTATTGCTATTTGTTTTTTTCTTCTTTGATTTTTAAAATACGTACCTGAAGCTAATCCAAATTTAAAAAATTTTTCACCAGTAATATTACCTTGATTAACTGTGCCTCTTATTCCGTCAGTTCCAAAATATTTTTTTTTCATCAATTTTTATAATTATCTATAATTTTCTTAAATACTAATATACCTTGTTTTATCTCGTTTACATTATGCACTCTAAAAACTTGTACGCCTTGCAATAATAAATATAAAATCGAAGCAATTGTTCCTCCTACTCTTTCTTTACTATCATTGATTCCTGATATTTGATTTATGAACCTTTTTCGTGACGTTCCTACCAAAATTGGAAAACCAAGACTATGAAACAAAGAAATATTAGAAATTAAAATCAAATTATGTTTCAAACTTTTACCAAATCCAATTCCGGGATCTATAATAATTTTATTATTATCCATCTTATCAATTTTACTTTCAAAATAATCGTATATATCCAATAAAACATTTTTATAATTAGGATTTATTTGCATTGTATTGGGTGTACCTTGCATATGATGTATAACTTTAGCAATATTATGTTTTTTTAATTTTGTTAAAGATTGGTGATCGTGCTCGAAACCTGAAACATCATTAATTAAGTCAGCACCAAACTTAATTGATTTTATCATTATATCTGACTTGCGAGTATCTACTGAAAGGCAAATTTTTTTATTTTTTTTCTTAAATTTTTGAATAGTCTTTTTAATTCTTTTCCATTCTTCTTTGTTAAAAACTGTTTTTGAACCAGGGCGAGTTGACTCTCCACCAATATCTATAATCTTAGCGCCAAACTTGATCATGTCTGAGATATGTTTTTCTGATTTATGTAGACTATTAAACTTTCCTCCATCTGAAAAACTATCCGGTGTTAAATTTAAAATACCCATAATTGTAGTCTCTGAAAAATTAATATTTTTTAAAAAATTTTTCCTTTTAGATGTAATTTTTTTTATATCGCTTTTAACTTTTTTCTGAAGACTATTTTTGAGCTTTTTAATATCTTTAATACTTATAATTTTAGAAGATATTCTAAAATCATTTCTTTTGATAACCTCGACTTTATCAAAAGCTAGATCGCTTTTCCCACACAGGGATATTGCCAATTTTTTTTTAAGAAGATTTTTAGCTGTATTTCCATAATAAAAATTACACGCACGTGTGTAATATTTTATCATTTACAACCTAAATAGCTGGTTTAGGTTTTAAACCTAATGAACCTAAAGCGGATGAAGCTTTTCCATCATTATCATCCTCCTCTTTAAAAGACTTAGAAGGCTTAATATCTTTTAGAATTAAATCTCTTATTTCATCACCAGATAAAGTTTCATAAATTAAAAGAGCTTTAGCTAATTTATGTAAATCATCAACCTTTTCTGTTAATATTCTTTTAGCTTCACCATATGCCTCGTCTATCAATTTTCTTACTTCTAGATCAACTTTTCTAGCCATTTCCTCTGACATATTTTGCTGTGTAGCGACTGATCTTCCTAAAAAAACTTCTTGTTCATTTTCACCATATTCAACTGGACCTAATTCATCACTCATTCCATATTTCATTACCATAGCTTTAGCGAGTTTTGTTGCTTGGTTTATATCTGAACCTGGACCTCCTCCTGCTCCAGTGGAAATATTATCTTTTCCAAAGATTACTTATTCGGCAACTCTTCCTCCAAATAAAATGATCATACGAGATTTTAATTCTTTTATCGAATGTCCATGTTTATCTCTTTCAGGAAGTTGCATAACCATGCCTAAAGCTCTTCCTCTAGGTATAATTGTTGCTTTATGAATTGGGTCAGTAGATTTTACATTTAATGCCAATAACGCGTGGCC
>MDSV01108054.1_pt1 | contig 12158 bp, 8 predicted proteins | sample 810851 | NCBI WGS metagenome assembly MDSV01 (sample SAMN05326640, study PRJNA326480) | marine metagenome | isolation source: seawater | place: Atlantic Ocean: North East | collected 2012
GAACCTATAACAATACCCGGTTTACAAAGGGGTATAATAATATTAATTAATATTTGAAATCCATTTGCACCTGCATCGTATGCTGCCTCGATAATAGATTTATCAATCCTCAACATTGAATTGAATATTGGAACAATCATAAACAATGTATATAAATGAATAAATGCTAAAACTACAGAAAAGTGAGAATACAAAAACCACTCTTGAGGCTCGTCAATAATACCAGTCGACAACAAAAAAGAATTAAACAAGCCATTTCTTCCTAAAAGAGGTATCCAAGAGACCATTCTTATCACATTTGAAGTCCAAAAAGGAATTGTGCAAATCAAAAATAATGTAATTTGTAGACCTAATGATTTGACATGAAATGCTAAAAAATAAGCGATTGTAAATCCAATGATTAAGGTAAATAGCCACGAGAGAAAACAAAAATAGAAAGTTGAAAGGTATGTCTTAAAAGTTACACACACATCTTTAGAATGATCAAAACAGTTGTTAAATATGTAAGCATAATTTTCAAAAATAAAATCAGGTATTATAGAATATTCGTTGTAATCCCAAAAACTTACTATGACAGTTAAAATTAGTGGAATTAAAAAAAAACACAAAAAAACTAAATAGAAAGGGGTAGCAAGAAGAAAACTTTTTCTGTTATTCATAATGTTTTTTTATATGGAAATTGAAATTAGGGCAATATAAATATTGCCCTAATTAAATAGGAATTTAGGAAGCAATCATTTCATTCCATTTTCTAACCATGTATTTATTCTCATCCATGGTAGCATTCCAACAAGCTACACCTCCCATTCTATCTTCATAAGATCCACCATCTCTGATTTCTCCTTTAGAGGCTAGTTTCTTTCCTGTTGGTGATAAAATATCCTGTGATGCGGGTTTACCTTTCATCCAATAGTCCCATTCGTAAGACTTCATATTTTTCTGTGCAGTTGTAAGAACTGCAGAATAATAACCTTGTCTGTTTAAGTAAGCACCCATCCATCCGGATAAGAACCAATTAATATATTCGTAAGCAATATCAGCCTGTCTACCTTTAGCTGTTGATGGTAAAGCAAAACCAGCAGCCCAAGCTCTATAACCTTCTTTTAAAGGTTGATAAACACAAGGAATACCTTGAGATCTAACTGCTGTGATCGCAGGTGACCACATTGATTGTATCACCACTTCACCTGAAGCCATTAGATTTACACTCTCGTTAAAATCACTCCAGAAGGCTCTAAACTGTCCTGCTTTCTTTGCTTCAGTAAAAATTTTCATGGTTAGATCAATTTCTTTTTTAGTCATATTTCCTTTATCAGGATATTTGTATTCACCCATTGCCTCTACAACCATTGCAGCATCCATAATTCCAATTGAAGGAATGTTTAATATTGAAGCTTTTCCTTTAAATTCTGGGTTAAGTAATTCAGCCCACGTACTTATTGGTCTTTTTATTAAATCTGGTCTAATTCCAAGAGTGTCTGCATTATACACAGTTGGAATAAGTGTTACATATTGTGTTGGATCTTTTGAGAATTCTTTTGACTTTGCTCCTTTTAAATAAAGAACTTTTTTAGGAGCAGTTCCTTGGTCTCCTATAGTTTTTCCCGCAACTTTACCCTCAGTAAACGCAGTAACTACATTTCCCCATTCTTTAATCTTTTTTGTGTCCATACCAAGTAAACTTCCAGATGGAACAAGCTTAGGCATACTGAAATATTCAGAATCAACAATATCAAAGCTGTTAGGTTGAGTTAATATTGTTTTAACAACATCATCTGTTGTCTTGGATATATATTTAATTTTTATACCAGTATCTTCAAAAAGCTTCTTTTCAGGTTCATTTCCCATATTCACGGCTGTACCCAAATACCTTAAAGTAGGTGTGCCAGCGGCATGGATTGCGGGAAATCCCGTAATTAAACCTGAACCTGCAACAGCACCAATTGCTGCTGCAGAAGTTTTTATCATATTTCTTCTACTAATCTTTTTAGACATTTTTTTTGACATAAGTTTCTCCTTTATTTAAAAATAATCTTTAGTTTTTAGTACTTTCTTGATAAATATTTAATCAAAAATGCATAAAAACGACAAAAAAAAGAACTTACTGATTAAATTTTGTAACTTTGTATTAAAATTGTATTAAATTTAATCATTATTAAGAGAAATTATGACTAATCCACAAAATCTAGAATTTATTTCACTGTTGAAAAAGTATGATGATGTTATAGCAGTTAACAAAATAAATTTGAAAATAAATTCAGGAACATATTGTTGTTTACTTGGGCCTTCAGGATGTGGAAAAACATCTACTCTAAGAATGATTGCAGGTCATGAAGAAATAACTAATGGTAAAATTTTATTAGAAAATACAATTATTAACGAACTTCCTCCTGCTAAAAGAGGAACTTCTATGATGTTTCAGAATTATGCTCTTTTTCCTCACTTAAATTGTATTGATAATGTAGCTTTTGCTTTAAAGATTAAAAAAATTAATAAAATAAAGAGATATGAAGAAGCAACCAAAATTTTAAAAATGGTTCAAATGCAAAACTTTGCAGATAGATTTCCCGGTCAATTATCAGGAGGTCAACAACAAAGAATAGCATTAGCAAGATCTTTAATAACTAAACCCTCTATATTATTATTAGATGAACCTTTATCAGCCCTTGATCCTTTTCTTAGAATTAAAATGAGAACTGAATTAAAAAATCTTCAAAAAAAACTAGGTATAACATTTATACATGTTACCCATTCGCAAGAAGAAGCATTAGCCTTAGCAGATTTAGTTGTAGTAATGAATAAAGGGATTATAGAGCAATCTGATACACCGTATAATGTTTTTAATAAACCTAAAAATGAATTTATAGCTAATTTTGTCGGTAGCCATAATGTTATTAAAGATGGCGAAAAAAAGTATGCTGTTAGAATGGATCAAATAAAAATTAAGGTCATGAAAACACAGAGTGAAAAATTTATGAAAATTAAAGAAATAGAATTTCAAGGAGAAAAGGTAAAAATTTGTTGTTCTGATAAGAATAATATTCATATGTTTGTTTTAGTTGATGACAAACTATTTTTTAAAAATAAATTTGAATTAGGACAAAATATAAATTTAGATTGGAAGAAAAGCTCTTCTCACGTTTTAGAAAAATAATATTTGTTTTTTTAAATGTAAAACTGCTAAACATAATGTATGGATTATAAAATGGAAGATTTAGATACTTACATAGAAAGTGGATTGGTTGTAACCGAAGATGGCCCAAGAAAAATAAATATTGGAATAAAAGATCAAAAGATAGTTTATTTAGGTAATGAAAATTTAGAAGCAAAAACAAAAATAAATGCAGAAAATCTTTACGTACTTCCTGGTGGAGTTGACCCTCATGTTCATGTCGATCAACCTTCAGGTCCAGATGTAGAAATGGCTGACAATTTTCAGTCAGCAACTAAATCAGCCGCTGCAGGAGGCAACACTACAATTATCCCATTTGCAATGCAGGTGAAAGGTGAATCATTAAGAAAATGTGTAGAAGAATATCATAAAAAAGCTGATGGTAATTTATACGTCGATACTTCATTCCATTTAATAATAAGTGATCCTACTCCGCAGGTGTTAGGACAAGAACTACCTGCACTATCTAAGGATGGATATACATCTTTTAAAGTTTTTATGACATATGATGATCTTGTTCTAAATGATAAAGAATTATTGGAAGTTTTTGAGGTTGCAAAACAACAAAAAACTTTAGTTATGGTTCATGCTGAAGGATATGATGCAATAAAGTTTTTAACAAAAAAATTAGAGGATGAAGGAAAAACTGCACCTTATTATCATGAAATTTCTAGACCTGAAATTGTAGAGAGAGAAGCTACACACCGAGCTATTAGTCACGCTCAAGTTATTGACATACCAATAGTCATAGTCCATGTTTCTGGAGCTGAAGCTCTTGATCAGATAAGATGGGCAAAGAAAAAAGGTCTTAAGGTTTTTGCTGAAACTTGTCCACAATACATATGTTTAACTAGAGAAAATTTAAAAGGACTGAATATGGACTTTGAAGGAGCAAAATATGTTTGTTCCCCTCCACCTAGGGATACAAAGAGTCAAGATGCAATTTGGTCAGGTATTATTGATGGAACTTTCGAGTTATTTTCCTCTGATCATTCACCCTTTAGATTCAAAGACTCAAAAGGAAAGGATAGACCTGGAGCAAGAACTTCCTTTAAATGGGTTCCAAACGGAATACCTGGAGTAGAGACAAGGCTTCCTATTTTATTTTCTGAGGGTGTAGCTAAAAACAGAATTTCTATAGAAAGATTTGTAGAACTAACTTCTACTAATCCTGCAAAAATGTATGGTATGTACCCTAAAAAAGGCGTTATTAAAATTGGATCTGACGCTGATTTAACAATTTGGGATCCAAATTTAAAAAAAACAATACGGCAAGAAAACCTAAATCATGGGTCAGACTACACACCATATGAAGGACTAGATATAACTGGATGGCCTTTACAAACTTGGTTAAGAGGAAATTGTATTTTTAAAGATGGCTCTTTTTCAACAAGTAAAAATAATGGTGAATATATTAACAGGGACTATTGCACCCTATAAACTAGTGAATAGAAAATGAATAAAAAAAATAAAAAATATTATATAAACCTAGCCTCAACTAAATTAGGTACAAAAGTTATTTCTTTTTCTGATGACTTTTTTGGAAAAGTTTCTCGAATGCTTAATGATACAAGTCCTAAGTTTATAGAAAATAAATATGATGATCATGGCAAATGGATGGATGGATGGGAAAGCAGAAGAAGAAGAGACGATGGTCACGATTGGTCGATAATAAAGCTTGGTTCTCCAGGTAAAATTTATGAAATTGAAATAGATACAAGTTTTTTTACAGGAAATTATCCACCATATGCATCAATTGAAGGATTGTTTTCAGAAAAAAATCCTAAGTTTAATGATGATTGGAAAAAAATTTTAAAAAAACAAAAACTAGAAGGTGATAAAATTCATTCATTCAAAGTAAATTCCTCAAAAGTAAATTATATTCTATTTAAAATATTTCCTGATGGTGGAATAGCTAGACTTAGACTTTTTGGTGATGTTGAAATTGACTTACAAAAATATAAGGATAAAAAAATAGAATTATCATCTTTAAATCTAGGTGGAAAAATAATCGCTTATAACAATGCACATTATGGTGACGTGACTGCCTTATTATCTTCTGGACGAGGGGAAACTATGGGAGATGGCTGGGAGACTAGAAGAAGGAGAGATCCAGGTAACGACTGGATAATTATAAAGTTAGCCACTCCTGGTATAATTGAAGAAATAGAAATTGATACTGCTCATTTTAAAGGAAACTTTCCTGACAAAGCTTCTATAAGCGTAGGATATTTTAAAGATAAAGAAAAAGATGACTCCATAATAAAGAATACTAAAGATTGGAAAGAGATTTTACCTCCTACCAAACTAAAGGCAGACAAAATTCACAAATTAAAAAATTTTGCAAGTTCTGAAACAGTAAATTTTGTTAAATTAAATATTTTTCCTGATGGAGGAGTTTCAAGACTTAGAATTTTTGGACGCCCTATTTAAATGAAAAACATAAAAATTGAAAAAATTAATAATGAAGAATTTTTCCCTTTTGGACATTTAATTGAAAAACAATGCTCTGAAAAAGAATTTAAAATTAACCAGGGTACTACTAAAAGATTTCATCAAATTTCTAAATTAGATCTAGATATAGAAAAAGGTGAACCTTCAATATCAATTTTTCAAGGAAATCCAAGACCTAAACCAATCTTAATAAATATAATGGAAAAGCATCCATTAGCTACGCAAACCTTTTTACCAATTCAGAACTTTAAATGGTTAACTGTTGTTGCATTGGAAATTGGCGGCCTTCCTGATCTAAGATCACTAAGATGTTTTGCTCTGAATGGAACTACAGGTCTTACATATAATAAAAACATATGGCATCACCCTTTATTAGTTTTGAAAAATCAAGATTTTTGGGTTGTTGATAGAATTAATGATAAAGAAGATAAATATAAAAACCTCACAGAATATAATTTTAATGTAGATGAACTTTTTTGCATTGATTAAATATTTATAAGCCGTTTCGAAGCCGATTCATGTTTTTCAAGAGACAAATTAAGATCAAAATTTTTCATATGCCCATTTTCAGAAATAATTTTTCCATTACATATTGTATATTTTGTCTTTACAGGACCACAAAAAACCAAGGCAGCTATTGGATCGGATGATGTTCCAGAGAAATCAATTTGTTTTAAATCATAAATCGCAAAATCAGCAGCTTTTCCAACAGAAATTTCTCCTATATCATTTCTATTCAAAACTTTAGCTCCTCCCTTAGTAGCTAATTTTAAAGCTTCCCTTCCATTGAATTTATCAGCACCAAACCTCAGTCTTTGCAGAAGAAGAGTTTGTCTTGCCTCATTAAGAAGATGACCACTATCATTAGAACTTGACCCATCTACTCCCAATCCAACTTTAACATTTTTATCAATCCAGTTTCTTACAGGAGCAATACCACTGGCAAGTCTCATATTCGAGGTAGGACAATGTGCTATTCCTGTTCTAGTTTTAGAAAATAAATCTGCTTCATTATCATTTAACTTTACACAATGTGCATGCCATACATCATTTCCTAACCAATTTAAACTTTCAGCATACTCACCTGGTCTCATATCAAAATGATTTTTTGAATATTCTATATCTTCATCATTTTCTGCTAAATGTGTGTGAAGAGATACAGAGTATGAACGTGCCATTTCTGCAGTTAATTTCATTAGATTTTGACTTACAGAAAATGGTGAGCATGGAGCTAATACAACTTTAAGCATAGAAAAACCTTTTCCATCATTAAAGTTTTCAATAACTCTTTGACAATCTTTTATTATTGACTCTTCATCTTCAACCAAACTATCTGGAGGGAGACCTCCTTGACTTTCGCCCACACTCATAAAGCCTCTTGCAGCATGAAATCTACAACCAACTAAATTTGCTGCTTCTATTTGATCTTCGAGTTTTGACCCATTAGGAAATAAATACAGATGATCACTTGTAGTTGTACATCCGGTTAACACCATCTCAGACATCCCTATCAAGGTAGAAATATAAATATCTGAAGGTACTATGTTTTGCCAAACTGGATAAAGACTAGTTAACCATCCAAATAGTGGTTTGTTTTGAGCTTTAGGGTAGACTCTAGTTAAATTTTGAAATAGATGATGATGGGTATTTACCAAACCTGGAATAACAACAAGATCTTTACCATCAATAGTTTTATCAGCTTGTCCAGTAAAATCTTTATCATTACCTATCCATTCTATTATACCAGTTCGACATAAAATAGAGGTGTCTTTTAGTTCTATCTCTTTGTCATTCATAGTCACAACGTAACTAGCATTTTTGATAAGTAATGTTTTCATAAAAAAATACACCGTTCTAAAAAGAACGGTGTATTATATCAATTTTAAGAAGAAATATAAGTCTTTTATTTCTATTCTTTAGGTAAAACAAGATTTAAAACAACTGCAAGGACCGCCGCTGGCAATAAGCCAGATGTCATCAGGAGTTTCATTGTTCCGTCTAAGTGTTGCATCGCCATTGGAACTTTTTGCAAGCCAAATCCTATTGAAAGGGAAATAGCAAAAATCATCATATTTCTCCTATTCCAATCCACAGAACTTAGCATATTAATTCCAGCTGCTGCTACCATCCCAAACATAACGATAACACCTCCACCTAGAACAGCTATAGGCATTGAGGAAACAAGAGCTCCAATTTTTGGAATCAAACCACACATTATAAGAAAAATTGCACCAATAGTTACAACTCTTCTACTCATTACTCCTGTCATTGAAATTAAACCTACGTTTTGACTAAAGCTAGTATTTGGTAATCCCCCAAAAACTCCAGCGATTGCAGTACCAAACCCATCGGCAAATGTACCGCCTTTTATTTCATCATCAGTAGCTTCTCTTCCAGCACCACCTTTAGCAATTCCAGATATATCCCCAACAGTTTCAATAGCACTTACTATTGACATTAAACATATCGCAACAATAACCCCAATATTAATGTCAAAGCCATATTTTAGTGGAGAAGGAATAGCAAACCATGCAGCTTTTTCTACGCCAGAAAAACTAACGTTACCCATTATTGCAGCTATTACATAAGCAATTATCATTCCTATCAGAACTGCAGCGCTTGACAAAATACCTTTTGTCCAAAACTTCAGAAAGAATGAAGATATAATAACAATAATAGCTAACCCCCAGTGAGAAAGTCCTCCCCAAGCTGGATTTTTCATTTGAAAATCAGCTGCTCCTCCTGCTGCATATTTAATACCAACTGGTATTAAATAAATACCTATTGCTAAAATTATTAAACCTGAAACAAGTGGTGGGAACCAATGCCTAATTTTTCCTATAATTGTCCCCAAAAAAGCATGAAAAATACCACCTATGATAATTCCTCCAAATAATGCTCCTAACCCAGCAGTTTTTACGGCTGGTATCATCACAGGAATAAATGCAAAACTCGTTCCTTGCATTACTGGAAGTCTTGCACCAATAGGTCCAAGACCTATTGTTTGGAAAAGTGTTGCAATACCTGCAAAAAGCATTGACATCTGTATCAAAAAGACTGCGTCAGCACTTCCAAATGCAAATCCAGCAGCCCCTCCTATAATAATGGCTGGTGTAAAATTACTTACAAACATAGCCAAAACATGCTGAAGACCAAGAGTAATTCCAGTCCCCATTGGGGGTACATAATCAGGGTTTTTTAGATCTTCTGCAGAGACGTTATTTAAATTAGCCATATTACCTCCTCTATATATTGTTAAAATAATATAAACCAAACACAATATATAGTAAAAATAAACAAATGATATAAATTTTAAATAAAATTAATTAACATGTTTACATTGATAAATAGACTTTAATAGCTCAGATGGAGTAATCGGCGCATTTATATCGGATGGATCTGAGTTATAAAATGCCATTTTAACAGCATTTTTTAATGCTAAGAAGTGAGATATAGCAAGTAAAAGGGGTGGCTCTCCAACTGCCTTTGATCTAAAAATAGTTTTTTCCTCATTGAATGTATTTTCTAATAACTTAACATTAAATTTAGGGGGTACATCTCTACTACCTGGAATTTTATAGGTCGATGGGCCTATTGTTAAAAGCTTACCTTCGTCATTAAAAAATAACTCTTCACAAGTTAACCATCCAAGACCTTGAACAAAACCGCCTTGAATTTGACCTATATCAATAGCTTCATTAAGAGATCTTCCACAGTCTTCTATTATGTCAGCTTGGAGTATTCTGTTTTCTCCTGTATTAACATCAATCAATGCTTCTGAAACTGCTGCTCCCCATGTAAAATAAAAATATGGTCTTCCTTTCAAATTGTTCTGATCCCAATGTATTTTAGGTGTTTTGTAAAAACCAGTTGATGAAAGAGAAATTCTTTTTTCCCAACATTTTTTAGCTAGATCTTCAAAAGTAATATTCTGATTTCCAGAGATTATATAATTATCTCTAAAAACAATTTCTTTTGAGGGTTTGTTAAATAATTCAAAAGCACAATTTTGCATTCTTTTTTTTATTTTTATGGCTGCATTCCAAGCTGCCATTCCATTTAAGTCTGAACCAGCAGAAGCTGCAGTTGCAGAAGTATTTGGAACTTCGCCAGTGTTAGTAGCAGTTATATGAACACTATCCATAGAAACTCCGAAACATTCAGCAATTACTTGGGCCACTTTAGTAAACAAACCTTGCCCCATTTCAGTTCCTCCATGATTTAATCTAATAGATCCATCTGAATACACATGAATTAATGCACCAGCCTGATTTAAAGATGGCTTGTTAAATGAAATTCCAAACTTTGCAGGCATCATAGCTATGCCTTTTCTTAATGAAGTTTTATTTTTCCTTTGTTTTTCATTAAATAATTCAATAGCTTTCTGTCTTTTTCTAAAATTACTAAAATTATAAATTTCTTTAACAACTTTATCTAGTTTGGAATTTTTAACAATTTGACCATACGGAGTTTTAAAACCATTTTTTTGATTATAATAATTTTCATTCCTAACTTTTTCTAATGAAACATTTAAAAAATTAGCTACATTATCTAAAATATTTTCAATAGCTAACATTCCTTGAGGGCCTCCAAAACCCCTAAATGCTGTGTTAGAAACTGTATTCGTTTTACAAATGAAACCTTTAGCCTGAAAATTTTTGAATGAATAACAATTATCTAAATGCGTTAACGCCCTTGTCATTACAGGGCCAGATAAGTCTAAAACATTACCTCCATTGCTTAACAACGAGATATCAAGTCCATTAATTTTGCCTTCTTTATTAAAACCTATTTTATAATTAACTTTAAAATCATGTCTTTTACCACTGACGGTCATATCTGTTTTTCGATCTAGTCTTATTTTAACAGGTTTTTTTATTTTATGAGCTGCTAACGCCGCTATACCAGCAAAGATTGTTGCTTGACTTTCTTTTCCTCCAAAACCACCTCCTAATCTTCTTGTTTTACAGTCAATTTTAGCAGAGGGAACATCCAAAATATTACCTACTCCATGCTGAACTTCAGTAGGATGTTGGGTGCTACACCACAATGTCATTTCTTGATTTTCATTTGGTATGGCAATAGAAATTTGACTTTCCAAATAAAAATGATCTTGCCCACCAATAAAAAAATTTCCATTAATAGAATGACTAGAGTTTTTTATAGCTGTTTGTGCATTACCTTTTTTAATTTCAAGTGGTTTAGAAAGAAATGACTTTTTAATATAAGCATCTTCTATATTTAAAATTGGTTCCCCTATAGATTGTGTAACTATTTTAACGAGTTTTGCTGCATACATAGCTTTTTGAAAATCATTAGCCACTAAAACTGCTACAGGTTGTCCATAATATGAAATTATATCGTCTGCCAAGATAGGCTCATCACCAAAAATTGGACCTATATCATTTTTTCCAGGTATATCTTTTGCTGTAAAAACATGTGTGTCAAATGGAAGGTGATCTAATGAAGAAATATCAATTTTTTTAATTTTTGAATATGCATTTTTTGAAGTTATCAAAGCAGCATGCATTAACTCATTGTTCTCAGGTATATCATCAATATAAATAGCTTCTCCAGAAACATGTCTTGAAGCAGAATCATGAACATAGTTTTTACCTACTTGAAATGTTTTTTCAAAATTCAATTTTAAACAATCTCCATAAATGAGTTTTGCTTCTTGTTTTGTTTTAAGCAAATATCTAATTTTCTTAAAACTCCTCTAAAAACATTAAGCCTATAATCCGATGTCCCTCTTAAATCAGTAATAGGTGAAATATGTTTATCTAGGTTCTCTATTGCCAGTTTAATTCCAATCGATATATCTTTACCTATCATCAATTTTGGTAAACCAAAAATTATTTCTGGTTTTTCAGAAACTCCTCCGGCTGCAATTTTTATATCATCAAAAACATAATTTTTTATCCTTACTAAAACAGCAATAGATAATGTTGAAATGTCCTGATCAAACCTTTTTGAAAATTTCCAGGAAAATAATTGATAATTTTTCTTTGGCATAGGAATATCAAAACTTGTTATTAATTCTGACTTTTTTAAAACATTTTTTCGATAACTTATAAAAAATTTATCAAGAGGTATAGTTCTTTTCCCTTTAAGGCTATAGGTTTTCAAGTTTGTCCCTAAAACTAAAAGTATTGGAGCCAAGTCACCTATAGGACTGGATGTACATATATTGCCTCCAATTGTTGCTTGATTTCTAATTAGTGGGGAGCCAAATCTTTTCAAAATTTCTTTAATTTCAGGTAGTTTTTTATCAATAATTTCTAAAAACCTTTCTATTGAAACTGCAGAACCAACTTTAAGTAAATTGTTAATGAATGAAGTTTTGTTTAATTCGGTTACATTATTTAAACATACATAATGTGTTGAATTATTTGTATAAACTTCTCTCTCTAAATTCAAATCAGTGCCACCTGATAAAAATTGAAATTTTTTTATTTTTTTTAAAAGCTTTGATAAATCATTTAATTTAGTTGGATGATAATAGTTTGCCAGGCCAACTTCTAATTTATCA
>MDSV01024026.1_pt1 | contig 12156 bp, 14 predicted proteins | sample 810851 | NCBI WGS metagenome assembly MDSV01 (sample SAMN05326640, study PRJNA326480) | marine metagenome | isolation source: seawater | place: Atlantic Ocean: North East | collected 2012
TAAAGTTGTAGTGGTTAGCTCTTGGATTAAATATTGTACATCTTGTGCTAGTCAAATGAAAATTTTGAATAAAGCCAAAAACGATGGTGAATTATCAGATATTAAATTTGATAATATTGAATATTTTACTTTTGAAGTAACAAATAGAGAAATCGCTGATTTGTTAAATGTACAATATCAAACAACTCTCTTAATTTTCAAAGATAACAAAGAAGTTTATAGAAGCGTTGGGGAAACAACTAAAAAGTTGATTTACGAAGCTATAAAATCTTCAATCTAGAAATTCATGATTTTTTTATTTTCAAAATTATTGCAGGTAAAAAAGTAGCTACCATAAAAGATAAAAACAATAGTGACTGAATAACAAAAGGATTGAATACTTCTTTTGGTATTAAAATCCCAACCAACAAACTTTTTGAAAAATCTGGAAACGGAAAAATTAAAAAACCACTAATTAATCCAATCACTATAGATAAGTAAGCAGTTTTTTCTTTAATAACTTTATTATAAAAACTATAAAAAACAGTGAAAACAAACGCACAACAAAATAAGTCAGCTAACAAAAATAAGTATAAAATATCAAATCCTTTTGAAGCAATATAAAAGGCTATTAATGATAAAGAGACAATAAAATATTTTGATAATATTAAATAATCCGTTTTTTTATTAAAATTAAATGTTGCTTTTCCATCTACAACAAACAAACTTGAAATAGCATTTACTAAAGTATCTACAGTAGAAATAGTCAAAGCTAATCCAAGTACGATTATAATTAAAGATACTAATTCAGTTTGTTCTTTTAATAATAATGTGAAAAACCCAAGATCGGGCCTATTACTTGAGTCTATAGAAAACGAAACCATTCCTGCAAAACCCATAAAAAAAACAATTGGTACAACAATAAAAAAAGAAATAATTAAACTTTTCTCTAAAGTTTTTGAGTCTTTTGCAGCATAAACTCTTTGCCAATTACCCTGATGAAACAAATTAGTTGCAGCTACTGCAATAAAAAAAGTTAATCCTGCAGTGTAACTTGGAACATATGAAGCGCTTAATAAGTGTGGGTTTTTTTGTTTGATAAAATCAAATGAAAATTCATTACCTGTAAAAGAGATTATAGATCCTACAGAAATTAATATAAGAATTCCTATAACTATCATTTGTATATTATCTGTGAATATAGAAGCTCTTAAACCACCATATAAAGTATAAGATAATGTTGCTAAAAGTACTACTAATGCTGTAATCCAAAGCTTAGTTCCAGATATATAATTTATTAAAACAGCAACAGCTGTAACTTCAGCACACAAAAATATAAACATATAAAATATTGTCATTAACAAAATTAGTTTAAACAAACTTTTTCCAAACTTTTTTCTCATAAATTCAACTAAAGATGATCCTTTTGGAAATTCCTGCCTGATTTTTTTTCCAAAAAAAATCAAAAAAAACATTGGAAATGCCGTTCCTAATGAATAGCCAATTACTGCTCCAATTCCACCCCAAGTGGCTGCAGCTACTGGACCAAATAAAACCCAAGCTCCCAATGCAGAAGCAACGAGACTTGTTGTTAAAGAGAGCAAACCAATATTTCTATTAGCTGTTAAATAATTATTAATACCCTGAAATTTTTTAGAATGATAAAGACCTAAGACAGTAAAAATTAAGCTAATTATAATTACTAATAACAGAGATGTTGATTGATTTATAAAATACGTTTTATCCATAGTTCTCCCTTTCTGAATTACCGGACAGGTTATGAGGGTATATTCTCAGTCTTTTAAGACACCCCTATAAATTATTTATATATTTAATATTTATTTTTTCAAACAATTAAGGACTAGAATTGCCATTAAAATCCAAATTATAAATACTTCTCCATTAGTAAAATTGTAATCTGCTCCAGCAAAACCTGCTATAATATTTAATCCATAAATAATTATAGTTGATGCTACAAGACTGATAATCAAATCTTTTAATGCACATAAATACTTCATTAATGAACCTTATATACTTTCAATAATCTTGTAAACTTTAAATATAAAAAAAAGTATTAAACCATATTGAATTATCATTTAAATATTTTGATAAACACTACAATAATTTTTGTAATAAAATAATCTAAACTTAGTTTAAATTTTTTATTTTTTACTATAATATTAATGTATTGGTGAGCTTGAAGTCTTCTTTCCCACCAATTTGCATTGAACTTTTTAAATTTTACTAAACTCTCTCCAAATAAATTTTGGAAATAATATGTCAGATATTTATCTGTTATATAAAAATTTTTAAAAACTAAGTAAGCATAACTTGCCAACCTAAAATCTAAAGTTAATAGATTAAATTTATTACTGTCAATTTGTGAAAATACTTTTGTTAAAAATTCTCTTTTAATTGAAATACAACTTTGTGGAGGAAAATTTGGCCATTTTTTTTTTAAAAATGGATTAGTAAATTTTTTTTTATAATTTTTTTTAGCTGAAAAAAATATAATTGGATTATCAAATATTATGGAAAGTTCTTTTTTTTTTAAAAATAAATTAACTATTTCTTTTACTTTTGATTTCATAAAAAAATCATCTGAGTCTAAAAAACAAATGTAATCACCTCTAGATTTTTTAAAAGCATATTTATAAGTTTCAATTTGGTTCATGGTATTAAAGTATGTTTTATTTTTTTTTGATTTTTTCTTATAAGATTTAATATTTTTGAAAGATTTTGCTATTTTTATTGAGTTATCAGTAGAATTATCATCTACAAAAATAACTTCTATATTATCGTATGTTTGATTTAGACAAGATTTAATACATCTTTTAACATAATTTTGACCATTATAATTTGCAATTAATATAGAAACTTTTGGAATTTTCTTTATTTTAGTCATTTAATTCATGAAAAAAAAATTAATAATATTTATACCACATTTAAATATTGGTGGAGTTGAAAAAAATTTTTATATCATCTCAAATTTTTTAATTAAAAAAATAAAAGATATTTCGATAATTACCATTAATAAGAATATTAGCAAGAAACTTGGTGCTAAAATTAATATTATATCATTAAAATCAAATAGATTCGAGAACAGTCACATATACGTAAAATATGTTATTTGTATTTATTTGCTTATTAAGACGTTACTAAATAATAAAAACTGTGTAATTTTTTCTTTTCAAGCAAATTGGTATTCCATAATAATAGCAAAATTATTTCAATTAAAAGTAATAATAAGATCAAATACTGCACCAAATGGATGGTCTAAAAACTTAATAAAAAAATATCTGTATAAAATTTTATTAAAACTATCTGATGAAGTGATTGTTAATAGTATTGAATTTAAAAAAATTTTTCAAAGAAAATTTAATATAAATCCTACATGCATATATAATCCGTTAAATGAAGGTGAAATTAAAAATTTAGGTAAAAAAAAAATCAAAAATTATTTTTTTAATAAAAAATATTTTAATATAATTAATTATTCAAGACTTACAGATCAAAAAAACCACATTCTTTTACTAAAATCACTTAATACCATCAAAGATAAAATTCCATTTAAATTAATAATTGCTGGTAATGGGCCAGAAAAAAATGCAATTAAGAAATTTATAAGTGCAAACAATCTATCTAGTAATATAAAATTATTAAATTTTTTAAAAAATCCTTTTCCTCTGCTCAAATTGGCTGATGCATTAGTTTTAAGTTCAAACTTTGAAGGATTGCCAAATGTATTATTAGAAGCACAAGTGTATAAAAAGATAATCATATCATCTAATTGCCCTTCGGGACCAAAAGAAATATTAAATAATGGGAAATATGGATATTTGTTTAAAAGTGGAGATCATAAAGATTTAGCGAACAAAATTGAGTATGTATTTAATAATAAAAAAGAGGGTAAAATAAAAGCCCTCAGTGGTTTTAAAAATTTAAAAAGATTTAACAAACAAAAAAATTTAATAAAATATGAAAAAATTTTATTAAAATATTTGTGAGAATATGAAAAATAAAATTAAATGGGGAATAATTGGATTAGGTAACGCTGCCAAAAGTTTTTGTGAAGCTATAAGTTATGTCAAAAATTCAGAAGTCATATCTATTGCTAGTAGTAATCAAATAAAACTAAATCATTTTAAAAAAAGATTAAAATTAGAAAATAGTAATTGTTTTAATAATTATAACGATTTAATAAAATCTCCTAAGGTTGATATTGTATATATTGCACTGCCCCATAGTATGCATTTCAAATATTTAGCGAAATGTATAAAATCAAAAAAAAAGGTTTTAGTTGAAAAACCTGCTCTATATAAATTTTCCGAATTTAAAAAAATTTATCGTTTAAACAACAAAAATAATATCTATTTCACTGAAGCTTATATGTATAGATACTATTCATATATAAATCTTATCAAAGATGTAATCCAAACTAAAAGATTCGGAAAATTAAAGTCTTTAGAGTCAAATTTTCATATCAAAACATTTAAACAGATAAATTTTTTTGGTAAAAATTTTAGAAAACCTAATAAAAACAATAGACTATTCAATAAAAATTTAGGTGGAGGATCAATATTAGATATTGGTTGTTATCCATTATCGCTTGGAACTCTAATTTATTTTATGTCCTACTCAAAAATTAATACTAAAATAAGGATTGATAATATTAAAACTTTCTATCAGGGGTCTAATGTTGACATAAGTTCTTCTGCAAAAATTATTTATAATAAAGATTTTTATTCTAAAATTTCATGTTCTTTTAATGACAAGCCTAATCAAATTACTAGGATTTTTTTTGAAAGGGGTGAGATAGCAATTGATAAATCATGGAACCCACCAAAAGATATAAAAGTAATATTGTTTGATTATAAAAAAGATAATATCAAAATTAAAAAATATAATAATGTTCAAAATATTTACTCTAAACAAATAGAGAATATTTCAAAACAAATTAGAAAAAATTTTAGAAAACCAAAGTTTCCCTCAATTGGAATAAAAGAATTAGAATTAAACACATTTTTATTAGAAAAATGGTATAATTTTAAAAGTCAAAAATAGTATTTTTAAACAAAATAATACAATTTAATTTGTCTTTAAATTTTATTTTATCTTTAAATTTTAATTTTATTTCATTAATTCCATCATTAATCTTTGTTTTATCTAGGTTTAATAAAATAGAAATATATCTGTTATTTATCATTTGAATGTATTTTCTTTTTGATATTTCAACTTTGAAAATAAATTTTTCTAACTTAATGTTTTTATTATTTTTTTTTATCATATTTATAATCTTCTTGTCTCTCACAAGAGATTTTTCAAGTTTATTTTTCATTAGCTTAAATGTGGGAATTTCATTTTTATAGGGATCTAAAGTAAATATAACTATTGCTCCATCAACTGATAAATATTTTTTACTTAGTTTAATCAACTCTTTTATTTCTTTATCTTTTAACAAATGAATTGTTTGTTTTATTAAGATTAAATCAAAATTTTTTTTATTTTTTTTTAAAAAACTTAAACCATCAGATTTTTTAAAATCAATTCTACTATCTTTATCTTTATGACTTTCTATATCAATACCGACTGGTTTTGATCTTAGTTTTAATTCAGATGACAAATTTCCTAAAATTTTTCCCCTACCACAACCAATATCTAAAATTTTTGAATTAATATTTAGATTTGTATTTTTAATTAAAAATTTATTAAATGAACTAATGTATCTTTGAGATGACAGCCAGGTTTTATTATCCCAATTTTTAATGACAGTTAATGCCATATTTCTTTAATCTCCAATAATTATATGGCCAAGGAGTTAAAAAACCAATTATGAGCATAAAAGGAATTACCCACCAATTCAGTATTGCTCCACCTGTTAACAAGTAATCCGTTAAGTTCATTGCAATTTCCATACTTATCATTGATATAAAACTCATACTCATTGCAGTCTTGAAAGCTTTAGAAAAATCAAATTTTTGTCTAATTAAAATAATTGTTTCTAAGATAATGCTAGTGATTAAACCATTTATGATAGCCAATGTCATAATTCCAATAACTGGAAATGGAATTTTAGTTAATTGAAAAAATAAGATTGTTCCAAAATCGCCAATTGCACATCCTAGTAAACACCATCCAGTATTTTTAGCGCTTCTTTTCCAGGTATGTTTGCATGACCAATTAAAGTTGGTAGCAGCAGTGTTTTCCATTTGATTATTTTATATCAACTGTAGCAATCATTCCAATTTGATAATGACCAGGAACATTACATGCTACTTCCACGTTAACAGCATTATCAAATTTCCATATGATGTCACCTTTTTCTTTTGGCTCCAACAAAACACTATTACTATGTGAATGACCCATAGACTTATCAATTTTTGCCATATTCTTCATTTTAATCTTATCAATTGAGTCAGCAAAAAGAATTTCGTTTTCAACCATTTTTTCCATCTCAGGCTGATGTTTCATATGCATCATCTTATTTGCTATATTGAATTCATGAACAAGCTCACCTGCATTTTCGACCTCAAACTTAATCGTTTCACCCGCATTAATTTGAAATGAGTTAGGCTCATAATAATTGTCATACATAGTAACTTTTATGACACGAGATACTTCATTCTTATTACCTTTGGAACCAATTTTCATATTTTTATCAGCATAGGTTGATGAATTTATAAGTAACAAAACAAATAAAACTTTTAAAATTTTCATGATACTAAACTAATAATATGCTATGTATAATCAAGAGGTCAAGTTGTACCCAAACACTAATTTAAAACGATGATTTTTAAACAATTATTCGATACTAAATCCTCAACATATACTTATTTAGTTTCATCAGGGCAAGGTAGAGAAGCATTAATAATTGATCCTGTTTTAGAAAATGTTAGTGAATATATTAATATCCTTAAAGAATTAGATTTAAAATTAGTTAAAGTAATTGATACACATATCCATGCAGATCATGTGACAGGTGCTTCAAAGTTAAAAGATATAACAAAATGTTCAACAATTATGGGTGATCATACTCCAGCAACCACTGTTGAAATAAAAGTCAAAGATGATGAATACATAGATTTAGATAGTTTAAAAATTAAAGCAATGTATACACCAGGGCATACTTCTGATAGCTATAGTTTTCTAATTAACAATTGTCTATTTTCAGGTGACACTTTATTAATAAATGCTACAGGAAGAACTGATTTTCAAAACGGAAATGCAAGAGACGCCTATAATTCAATTTTTAATAAACTTTTAAAATTACCTGATGAAACTTTGCTTTATCCTGCGCATGATTATAAGGGTGAAAAAGTAAGCACGATTGGAAAAGAAAAAAAATATAACCCAAGATTACAAGTTAAAAGTATTAGTGAATATGTTGATATAATGGACAATTTGAATCTCAGAAAACCAATATCGATTGACGAAAATATTGCTAAAAATTTAAAATTAGGTGCTTAAAAGTGATATTTTTGAATATTAAGTTGAAAAAATAATTTTTTTAATACATAGAAAATATGTGATTAGATATTTTATTTTTATAACCCTTAATTTGTGTATTTTTTTCAACTTAAACTTAAACCAAAGTTATGCTGAAAATAACAATCAAGGAAATTTAAAAATATTTACAGGAAATTGGAAAGATAAATGTTTTGAAAAAAATCAAAATATAAAAAAATATTGCCTTTTAGAAAGGGGGATGTTCTTAGATGAAAAGCTTGAAAAAAGAATAGTCCAGATGATATTTAGAATAAGTGAAGATACAGATGATATATTTCTTACCATAATAAGTCCACTTGGAACATTAATTCCCAAAGGTTTCAATATTAGCTTAGACACTAAGCAATTAAATGATAAACCTTATGGATTTAGTCATTGTACTCAAAATGGTTGTTTTTCAAGAATACGAATAGATATGGAAAAAGTTGCAATTTTTAAAAAAAGCAAGTCACTTAATTTAGAATATATCTTACCAAATCAGCAACCATTGGATATTAGTATTAATTTGAAAGGTTTTACTAAAGCTTTTGAAAAAATTACAAAATTTTAAACTTGCTTTGTTTTAAAGCGCTGAATCCTCCATCAATGTGAGAAATTTTTTCAAATCCCATTTCTTTTAATGATTTAGTTGCAAGCGCTGATCTTAATCCACCTGCGCAAAATAAAACCATTTCTTTATTAAGGTCTAATTTTCCTTGTTTGAAATAACCACTCTCAGGATCCAACCAGAATTCTAACATTCCCCTTGGTATATGATGAGAATTTTCAATTCTTCCTTCTTTTTCTAATTCTCTAATATCTCGTATGTCAATTAAGTTACATTTATCATTTTTTGATAATTCAAAGGCTTGATCTACATTAATTGTTTTTATTTCTTTTAGTGCGTCTTGAACTAATGTTTGAGATGATTTTATAGGCATAATAAAGTTAATATATCTAAAAATTTAAAATAAAACAAAAATAAAAAACCAATATGTTATTAATCCTGAAAATATTGTAGCTAAAACATTCTTGCTTAATATACCAACTATTACAGCTATTATTGACGCTAGAATTTTAGGGTTATTTTCAATTTGAATTATTCCTGTATTATCTAAAAAAATAGCTGGAAATATAATTGCAGGAAAAATTGCTGATGGCACATAAGATAAAACTTCTCTTATTCTTTGATTAAACATTTCTTTTTTTAAAATAGCTATCATTGAAAACCTAGTTAAAAAAGTTATCAATCCACAATAAATTATCAATAACATGCTACTCATAACTTTTTTTCATAAATTTTGTTAAAATAAATGCAATAAATAGACTTACAAAGGCAGCAACAATAACATATGCCTTAAAAGGAATTATTTGATAACCAAAAGTTGCAATGGATCCTGAAACAATAATTACAATAACATTCATTAATTTTCTAAAATCATCAATCAGTAAAGCTAAAAATGTTAAAGGAATAGCAAAACTCAAACCTAGCTTGTCAGGAATAATTGAACCAAGATAAATTCCAATTATTGTTGAAATTTGCCAAGTAGTCCAACAGTTTAATCCTCCACCTATTAAATGAAAATGTTTATCTTTATCTGTTAAATTTTTTTTGAAATGATTGTTTGAAACTGCGAAAGCTTGATCAACTAAAAAGTAAGAAACAATAATTTTCCAAGTAAAATTTAATCCTGAAAGATGCTCTGATAAAACAGTTCCATATAATAAATGTCTTGAATTCACCGCACCTACTGAACTTAAGATGACGAGAGAAGAGGCTCCTGCTGAAAATAATTGAAGAAAAATAATTTGAGATGCGCCCCCAAAAATTATAATTGACATAGCAATTGTAGTAAATGGCGTTAAACCTAAATCAATTGCTAATACTCCAAAAATAATTCCAAAAGGTACAACAGGAATCATTAATGGACTTGTATCTTTTATTCCTTTAAAAAAATTTTTTGATTTATTATCCATTCCTAAAAGCTTTTATTAAAAGCAGACAATATGATCAATATGAATTGGTCTCTTAATTCCAAATTTTTCATCTACTTCATGCTGATGAATATGATGAGAGTGCACAAATACAGGAATTAATGTATTACTAGGTGTTCTGAGTGTATAAATAAAATTAGTACCTCTAAATTTTCTATCAACGACTTCTAACTTTAAATTACTTTTATCATCATGTTCTAAATCCTCAGGTTGAAGCAATAATTGTACATTTGAACCTTTTGGATATTCTTTTATAAAATTTCCTTCTATGACTCCTAGATCCCAATTTTCTAAAGTATTTTTTCCCGTTACTTTTGCAGGTATTAATATCCCTCTATTTAAAAAATTAACTACTTCTACTGAGTTTGGAAAATGATAAACTTTATATGGGTCATCAAATTGTTTGAGTTCTTGATTTAAGATTATTCCACATTTTGACCCCAAATAAAAAGCTTCATAAGAGTCGTGAGTAACTATTATTGTTGTTATCTTTAATTTATTTAATATTTTTTTTAATCTTACTTGAATTTCTTCCTTAAAACTTTGGTCAACATTGGATAGTGGCTCATCTAATAATAGAAGATCAGGTTGGGTTATTAAAGATCTTGCAAGTGAAGCTCTTTGGGCCTCGCCAGCACTAATTTGATGTGGATATTTGTTTAGTATTTGAGAGATATCAAGTAAATCAACTATTTCCTTTAAACTAATCTTTTTATCTTTTTTTCCTTTATTTCTATCAGCACCTAATAATATATTTTTTTCAACTGTATAATGTGGAAACAAGCTATTTTCTTGGAAAGCTAAAGATATGTTTCTATTTTCTGGTTCAACATTAATTATTTTAGAAGATAACGTTTTGTTATTTAAATCAATTGATCCTTTTTCAATCTTTTCTAATCCAGCAATTGTTCTTAGTATTGTAGTTTTTCCGATCCCTGAAGGGCCTAATAGACAAATAACTTCACCTTCATTCTTTATAGAAAAAGATACATTTTTAACTTTAGTTTTACCACTAACACTAAAATCAACATTATTAACTTCAAAAAAATTTTTACTCATTTGTTTCTCTTAATATATATTTTGATGTAATTATAATGAATAAGCTTGCAATTAAAATTAAAAATAATGAAGGTACAGCTGCCGCTTCCAGTAAATCTTCAGATGCAGAAATATAAGCAGTAGTTGCAAAAGTTTCAAAATTAAAAGGCCTTAAAATAAGAGTTATAGGTAATTCCCTTACAATCTCTAAAGATATCAAGATTATAATAAATAAAAGAGAATTTCTTAGAAAAGGAATATGAATATTCATGAAAGTTTTTTTTTTAGAAAAGCCAAGAAGATATGCACTTTCATCAACAGAAATATTAATTTTTTCATATCCAGATTTTATTCCATTAAAAGCTAAAGAATAGAATCTTACAAAATAGACAAAGACTAATCCAAGAATTGAACCTATAAATAATTTTTTAATAGAAAAAAACCCCAGTGATTTTATTATATTTTCATCAAACCAAGCAATAAATGTTATGAACGCAATAGCCAAAATTACTCCCGGAATCGCATATCCAGAAATTGATAAAGTAGATAAAATATTTAAAGTTTTATTATTAGAAACTCTATTTCCATAGTTTGATATTAAAGAAAATATTATTAGGACCAAACTAGATAAGAATACTAAATAAATAGTATTTAATAAAAGAACAATTATTTGCAGATCAAATAAATTTTCTGGAAATTTTATTGTCCAATATAACATTTGACTTAGTGGAAATAAAAAACTCATAAAAAAAACAAAAAAACATGCTGCAAATGCTAAAATAGCTTTATTGCCGGAAAGTTTAAGTTTTGATTTTTGCTTAAAGCCGCCTCTAGTATTGAAGTGATATTTTGCTTTTCGTCTAGACAAATTTTCAAGCACAAATAACGAAAATATAAATAATAATAAAAAGAAAGAAATCCGGTTAGCAAAAGCCAAATCATCGAAAGTTATCCAAGAATTATATATACCTGTGGTTAGTGTATTAATTGAAAAAAAATCAACTGCACCAAATTCAGCCAATGTTTCCATAGCTACCAAGGATAAACCAGCAACAATTGCTGGTCTTGCACCTGGTAATATAATTTTATGAAAAGATTTAAATTTTGAAAAACCTAGATTTTTTCCTAAATCTATTAAATTCTGTGACTGATATAAAAAAGATGCTCTAGCAAGAATATAAACATATGAATAAAGAGAAAAACTAATCGAAAGTATTGCTCCAAACATGCCATCAAACTTCGGAATATTTTTATTATAATTAGCATCACCAAATAAATTTTTTAAAATAGTAAATGCCGTTCCATAGTTCTCAAAAAAAGCTGTAAGGGAATATGCATAAATATAAGGTGGAACTGCAAAAGATAAGATAAGTGCCCATTTAAAAAAATCACTACCTGGAAATTTATAAAAAGAAACTAAGTAAGCTGTTCCTGTACCTAATATAAATGTTAAGATCAATACAGATATTAATAATACTGCTGAATTTAATATATATTCTATTAAAAAAGTATTTTTTAAAATCTCATAATAATTTGATGTGCTTTCAAAGAAACTTGTAAATACTGTTACAATAGGAATTAATACTATAAAAGAAATTAAAAAAGAACTTATATACCAACTGTTAAATTTCATATTATAATCCGCCTTATAAACATGAA
>MDSV01054970.1_pt1 | contig 12155 bp, 13 predicted proteins | sample 810851 | NCBI WGS metagenome assembly MDSV01 (sample SAMN05326640, study PRJNA326480) | marine metagenome | isolation source: seawater | place: Atlantic Ocean: North East | collected 2012
ACTTCAATATAAAAGAAATGATCAAAATTTTTTTAGAGGAACTTTTAGAGTAAGAGGAGAAAATTTGGAAATTTTTCCATCACACTTAGAGGATAGAGCATGGAGAATAAGTTTTGATTTAAACAAGTTAGAAAAAATTGAGGAGTTTGACCCTTTAACGGGTGATAAAACTAATGAGTATTCTACAATTAAAATTTACGCAAACAGTCACTATATCACTCCAAAACCCACTATGGATCAAGCGATAAGACAAATTAAATCTGAATTAGCTGAGACATTAAAAGCTCATCGTGCGAATAATAAATTATTAGAAGAACAAAGGTTAAGAGAAAGAACTAAGTTTGATCTCGAAATGATAGAAGCAACAGGAACATGTGCGGGAATTGAGAATTATTCTAGATATTTATCCGGCAGAAAAGCTGGGGAGCCTCCCCCGACATTATTTGAGTATTTTCCAGATAATGCAATTATTTTTGTTGATGAAAGTCACGTAACAGTTCCCCAGTTAAACGGGATGTATAAAGGTGACCGCACAAGAAAAAGTACTTTAGCTGAATATGGCTTTAGGCTTCCTTCTTGCATGGATAATAGACCGCTTAAATTTGAAGAATGGGATATGATGAGGACTCAAACGATATTTGTTTCAGCCACGCCTGGTCCATGGGAAATGAAACAAACTGAAAATAAACATATTGATCAAATCATTCGTCCTACTGGATTAATTGATCCTCCAGTTGAAATTAGACCGGCAAAAACTCAAGTAGATGATTTAATGCATGAAGCTGCGAAAGTAATTGAAAAAGGTTATCGTGTTTTAGCAACAACACTTACAAAAAAAATGGCTGAAGATTTAACTGAGTACTTACATGAAAACGGACTTAAAGTTAGATACATGCACTCTGACATAGATACGTTGGAGAGGATCGAAATCATAAGAGATCTTAGATTAGGAGTTTTTGATATTTTAGTTGGGATTAACCTTTTAAGAGAAGGATTAGATATTCCTGAATGTGGGCTTGTTGCTATTTTAGATGCTGATAAAGAAGGCTTTTTGAGATCCGAAACTTCTTTAATCCAAACTATAGGAAGAGCTGCTAGAAATGTAGATGGTAAGGTAATTCTTTACGCTGATAAAGTTACTAATAGTATTGATAGGGCTACAAAAGAAACTGATCGAAGAAGAACAAAACAACTAGAGTACAATAAAAAAAATAATATCACTGCAGAGTCAATTAAAAAAGAAATAGGAGATATTTTAGAGTCAGTGTATGAGAAAGATTATGTAAATATAAAAGAGTCGAATGTTGGTGGAAATTTAAAAAAACATCTAAAAGGATTAAATAAAAAAATGAAAAAAGCAGCAGAGGACTTAGAATTTGAAGAAGCGGCCAAAATTAGAGATGAAATCCGAAAACTAGAGGCAAGCGAATTGGAAATAACTTTAAATCCAAAAATTAGCCAATATAATTTAAAAAGCAGGATATATCCAAAGGGTAGATCTACGTTAGGAATGCCGGGTACAAAGGTAAATAAAAAAAGGAAAAAATGAGGCTCAAAAAAATAATAATTACGGGGGGAGCCACTAGAATAGGCGCAGCAATAGCTGAAAGTTTAGCCAGCTATGAAACTGAGCTATCGATACATTATAATAAATCTAAAAGTCATGCTTTAAGGCTTAGAAATAGATTAGAGAAGCTAGGCAGTGAAGTTCACTTGTTAAAAGCTGATCTTAATAATTTAAAGCAAACCCAAGACCTTTTAAAATTAGCAAATAAAAAGATGAGAGGGGTAGATTGTTTAATAAATAATGCTTCTTTATTCGAAAATGATGATTTGCAAAATTTTTCTGAAAAAAGTTTTATAAAACATATGAATGTAAATCTAAAGGCTCCAGCTATTTTAATTCAAAATTTTAAAAAAATATTAAAAAAATCAGAGGGATGTGTAATAAATATTATAGATCAAAGAGTTGAGAAATTAACACCTTTTTTTTTCTCATATACACTAAGTAAATCAAGTTTAGTTACTTTAACTAAAACTTCGGCTATGAGACTTGCTCCAAATATAAGGGTGAATGCTATTTCACCTGGACCAACTTTAAAAAATTCAAGACAATCTGAAAGACATTTTAAAAAACAGTGGAAATCTGTCCTTTTAAAAAAAAAAGTAGATTTAAAAAGTATTTGTGACGGTGTAAAATTTCTTATCAAAAACAAAAATATAACTGGGGAAATAATTAATATTGATAGTGGACAAAGATTAGCTTGGAATACCCCAGATATAATAAATATAAAAGAATGAAAGTAATTAAATTAAAATTAAAAGATAAGTTTAAATATAAAAGAAAAATAATTATTAAAAATTTAATATTAAATATCTTTATCGGTATTCATAATTTTGAAAAAAAGAAAAAACAAAGAGTGAGATTTAATATTGAAATAAATACAGATCCTAACTTAAAACCAAATAATAAGGATTTTTCATCAATTCTTAATTATGAAGAAGTAATTAACAAAATTAAAGCTCAAGTAAAAAAACAACATCACCAACTACTCGAAGATTTAGCAGAAAACATTTTTAAATTAATTTTCCATAATAGGATCGTAAAGAAAGTAAATTTAAAAATTGAAAAATTAGATATAATTAAAAACTCTGAGTCAGTTGGAATAGAGTTTTCAAAAAAAAGAATATGATTAATAGTTTAGACCTAGGAAAAAAAGTAATCAGAAACAAAATACCATTAATCTCAAGAAACCCTGGAGTTTATAAAATGATAAGCTCTTCAGGTGAAATTCTTTACATAGGTAAAGCTAAAAATATACCTAATAGACTAAAGAGTTATGTATCAGACGCTAACTTGCCTATTAGAACTGAAAGGATGCTGTCTCTAACCCATTCGCTTGAAACTACAACTACAAACAATGAGAGTGAAGCTTTACTTTTAGAGGCAAATTTAATTAAAAAACATAAACCAAGATTTAATATTCTTTTGCGAGATGATAAATCCTTTCCTTACATTTATATTGGAAACAAAGATAAGTGGCCACAACTTACAAAACTTAGAGGTAAAAAATTAAAAACAGGACATTACTTTGGTCCTTTCTCGTCAATAGGTTCGGCAAATTGGACTATAAAAATTTTACAGAAAATTTTTCATTTAAGAGTTTGTGATGACACTGTGTTTAAAAATAGAGATAGACCGTGTATTCTTTACCAAATTAAAAGATGCTCGGCGCCCTGCGTCGGTCACATATCAAAACAAGAATATATGACTACGGTAAAAGATGCTATTGAGTTTATATCTGGAAAATCTCGAAGAATTCAAAAAAATCTTTCTAAAGAAATGGAAAGAGCAAGTAAAGACTTGGATTATGAAAAAGCAGCAATAGCACGTGATAGAATTAAAGCCTTAACTCAAATTCAAACATCACAGAAAATAAATCAAACTAACCTAAATGAAGCTGATGTAATTAGCATTTATAAAGAAACAGGAAAAACCTGTGTTCAAGTATTTTTTTTTCGATCAAAACAGAACTGGGGCAATCAAGCTTTTTATCCTAAGCATGACACAGATGACACAATAGAAGATATTTTATCTTCATTCATTGCTCAATTTTATGAAAATAAAACGATACCTTCATTAATAATCACTAATTACCAAACAAATGATAGAAAGCTTTTAGAAAAAACATTTTCAAAAAAAGAAAATAAAGAAATTATAGTCAAAGTTGCAAAATCAAAAAATGAGGTGAGTATTTCTAAATTAGCTGAAAAGAACGCTAAACAAGCTTTAACACAAAAATTGATACAATCTGATACTAACAATAATTTGATTGAAAAATTAGCTTCTAATTTCGATTTAAATAATAATATTGACTTAATCGAAGTCTTTGACAATAGCCATATACAAGGAACGGATTCTATTGGAGCTTTAATATGTTTCAGTAATGAGGGGTTTATTAAAAAACGTTACAGAAAATTTAATATTAAAAATGAAAAAGTAAAAAATGATGATTATGGAATGATGAAAGAAGTTTTATTTAGAAGATTTTCTAAAGCTGTAAAAGAAAAATCTGGATCTTTGTCTCTGCCAGATCTAATTTTAATTGATGGAGGAAAAGGGCAATATTCAGTGAGTAGAGATGTTTTAAATGAACTTGGTTTACATGATTTACCTATATTAGCTGTAGCAAAAGGCAAAAGAAGAAATGCCGGTGAAGAAAAAATTTATCACAAAAATAAAGAATTTATTTTAAATAAAAGTGATCCTCTTCTATTCTTCATACAAAGACTTAGAGATGAGGCTCATAGATTTGCAATTAGCACCCATAGAGCAAAAAGAAAGAAAAATTTAAGTAAATCTCTTTTAGATCAAATTCAAGGAATTGGAAAACAACGCAAGAGGGCTTTGTTAAATCATTTTGGTTCAGCAAGAGCGGTTGAATCAGCGAGTCTTGAAGATCTTAAAACTATTGAAGGAATAGAAGACAGTATAGCAAATAAAATATATAATTATTTTCACGAATAAGATATGAAACTTAAAATACCAAACATTCTCACAATTGGTCGTATAATTATTGTTCCAATTTTTGTGCTTACCTTTTTTATTCCAGGTTTTTTTGGTGACCTAATTCCTTTTTTTTTATTTGCCTTAGCAAGTTTTACTGATTATCTTGATGGTCTTTTAGCTAGAATGTTTAAAGAGGAGTCAAAGTTAGGTGAACTCTTAGATCCTATTGCTGATAAAATTCTAGTAGCTGCAGCTTTAATCTTATTGGTGATGAATGAAACAATAAAAAATTATGAGGTAATTGCTGCAATAATTATACTTACAAGAGAAATTCTTGTATCTGGTTTAAGAGAGTTTTTAGCAAAAGGGCAAATTACTATGCAAGTAACAAGCCTTTCTAAGCTAAAAACATTTATTCAAATGATTTCGATTGCCATATTGTTAACTGGAGAAAGTGGAAATAAATTAATCAATTTTCAAGACTATAATGCTCAAACCATAGGTATAATTCTTTTATGGTTTTCAGCATTTTTAACCCTTTATACAGGTTATGACTACTTAATGAAAGGCATCGATCACGCTATTGATCAAGACAAGAAAGAATTATAATGACTTTATCAGATCAAAACTTGAGAGAGAAAGAATTTCACAATAAGTTACAATCGAGCACTAAGGGAAGATTTGAAAATATTTTCTATAAGGCAATTTTAAATGCCTGGGAGGATTTTCATAATTTTTTAAATTCAAACGCTAAAAATTCAGAAATATTAGATTATGGATGTGGTGTAGGACCAGTGATAGAAAAAGTTGTCAAATTAAAACCAAAAAAAATAACAGGAATTGATATTTCCGACATATCAATTTCCAAGGCAAAAGAAAAATTTGTTAACTTAGGTAATAAAGTAGAACTATTCGTTGATAATTGTGAAAATACATCCTTTAGTAATGAAAAATTTGATATAGTTTATGGCCTTGGCATTCTTCATCATTTACAATTTTCTAAATGTATAAATGAAATTTCAAGAATCTTAAAACCTGATGGTGCATTATTATTTATTGAACCGTTGGGCACGAATCCTTTCATAAATCTATACAGATTGCTAACACCCAAGTCTAGATCTGCGGATGAGCATCCTTTAAAATTTGAGGACTTTAAAATGATCAAAGAAAAATTTAAAAACATCCATGTAAAATACTATGGATTTTTAACACTAATTTTTTTCCCTTTGTATAAATCAAATGAGTCAAAAGTTTTTAAGCTATTAGTTAAATTGGACCAGCTGCTTTTTAAAATTAAAATTTTTCAATACTTTGCTTGGTCTGTGCTTATTACTGCTAAAAAAAATTAAGCTGCAGATTTTTTTCTAACTAAGTTCTGATATGACTCACTTAAATCAGTAATCATTTTACAAACTTCAAAGGAATAATCAGATATTTGTGAAACTGGGGTTACTTCAGCAGCAGTGCCTGTTAAAAAACACCCTACAAATTCATTCATGTCCTCAGGTTTAATCTTTCTTTCAATGACATCTATTCCTTTTGACTTTGCAATTTTAATTACTTCTCTTCTTGTGATCCCATCTAAAAATGAATCGGGAATTGGTGTATGCAATTCTCCATCTTTACTTTTAAAAAATATATTAGCTCCTGTAGCCTCTGCTATATTACCTTCATGATCAAGCATTAATGAGTCGGTATAACCTTTGGCCTCTGCCTCGTGTTTTGACAAAGTGCAAATCATATACAAACCTGCAGCTTTTGTATCCCAAGGGATTGTATTTGGAGCAGGCCTCCTCCAGTTAGAGATATTTAATTTAATTCCTTTTAATTTAAGCTGAGGGTCAAAATATGATCCCCATTCCCAAGTCGCAATAGCAACATGAATTTTATTTTTTTGTGCAGATATGGCCATCATTTCACTTCCTCGCCATATCAAGGGTCTAACATATCCATTTTGAACTTTTTGGATGTGAACTATACTTTTACAAGCTTCATTAATTTCTGATTTGGTGTAAGGAACAATAATGCCCATTCGTTGAGCGGAATGAAAAAGTCTTTGAGTGTGTTCTTCAAGTTTAAATATCTCACCATCATATACTCTTTCTCCTTCAAAAACACAGCTCGCATAATGCAGCCCATGATTTAAAATATGAATATTTGCATCTTCCCAATTAACAGTTTTTCCGTTAAACCAAATTTTTCCCGATCGTTTATCGTAAGGTACGCTTTCCATTAAATGTAAATATATAGATTTTTTATTTTTAAAAAAGTATATTCATTACAAGAATAAGTCAATATAACTTACCATTATGAAAGAATTACTTTATCTCAAGGATGAACAAATTAAAGAGTTTATACAATTGCTCTATTATGCTTATAGGGAAACATTTTCTGATCCAAAAGAAATTTTATCAAAAAAATATTTTGGACCTGCTCACTTAAGGGCGCTAAATTTAATTGAGAGAAATCCTGGTATTAATTTAGGAGAGTTAATTTTTAGATTAAAGGTTACTAAACAAAGTTTAAATAGAGTTTTAAGAGATCTTATTAAGTCAAAAATGATAAAACAGATACAAGATGAAACTGATACGAGAAAAAAAAATTTATTCTTAGATAAAGAAGGAAAAACTTTTTTTGAAACAGTTTATAATACTCAAAAAAAAAGAATATTTAATGCATTAAAAAACTCAAACTCAGACTCAGTAATTAAATTTAAGGATGTATTGAAGAAAATTATAGATGGAAAATAATAAAAATCATATTCTTGTAGTAGATGATGACGACAGAATACGTAATCTTTTAAAAGATTACTTATCTGATAATAGTTATATAGTTTCTACAGCTGAAAATGCAGATCAAGCAAAAGAAAAATTGCAATTTTTTAAGTTCGATATAATTATACTTGATGTAATGATGCCGGGTCAAAATGGATATGATCTAACTAGAGAAATTAAAAAAAAAATTAAAGTTCCTGTGATATTGTTAACTGCTAAAGGTGAAGTTGAAAATAGAATTAAAGGATTAGAACTTGGTGCTGATGATTATATTGGAAAACCTTTTGAACCAAAAGAACTATTATTAAGAGTCAAAAATATTATTGATAAAAATATTAAAATTGATTTTTCTAATAAACATATCGTGGGAGATGCTGAAATTGATTTAAATAAGATGACGATTCTTCTTAAGGGTAAGTCTAAAAAAATTAATAATTCGGAAAAGAAAATTTTAATTGAAATGCTAACAAACCCAGGAATTACTTACTCAAGAGAAGAAATAGGAAAAGTATCTGGAATAAACCAGGAACGATCAATCGATGTTATGATAACTAGACTTAGACAAAAATTAGAAATTAACCCGAAAAGTCCAAAATATCTTCAAACTATAAGAGGCTCAGGCTATGTTCTTTGGATTGAATAAATTTATTAAATATATTTTACCTAAAAGACTTTTTTACAGAGCTTTAATAATTGTTGCCGCTCCAACAATTATTCTTCAAATAATAATTACAATTGTATTTTATGATAGTGTTTGGATAAAAGCTAACAAAAATATTACTAGATCACTAGTAGCACAGTTGAAAACAATAGAGGAAGTTTATCGAAACGATAATAAAAATTTAGATTTTTTCACTGACAGTTATAAAAATAATTTTAATTTTGAAATAGGAATTAATCAGGAACTATTTCCTGAAAATAGTGGAGAGAGAAGATTTAGTCCCATGGATAGATCATTAAGGAGAGAATTAAAATCAGTTTTTGGAAATAATAATTATTGGTTTAACACTTTTAAATTTAAAAATGCTGTTGAAATTAAAATACGTTCTGGAAATGAAGTGATTGAATTTTTAGTCCCTAAAGAAATGGTTTCTGCTTCTTCAGTAAGACTTTTCCTTTTGTGGACAACTTTACCTTCGTTAATTTTAGTTATAATTGCGCTAATATTTTTAAAGAATCAAACTAAACCACTTGTAAAACTTGCAAAAGCTGCTGAAAGATTTGGAAAGGGAGATTATGTTAATGACTTTCGTGCATCAGGTTCACAAGAAATAAGAAAAGCTGCATTTGAATTTGATCGTATGGCAAAAAGAATTAATCGCCATCTAAACCAAAGAGCAGAAATGCTTTCTGGAATCAGTCATGATTTAAGAACTCCATTAACTCGACTTAAGTTGCAGCTAGCTATGTTAAAGCAAAAAGAAATTTCGGAGAAAATGTCTAAAGATATTGATGAAATGGAAAAAATGTTAAATGATTATTTACATTTTGCTAAAACTCAAGCTCAAGAAAGCACTGTTACAATAAATTTAAACAGTCTTCTAAATTCAATTAAAATTGATTTAAATAATGACAAATTACTCGTAAATGAAAATGATATTAAAATAGAATTAAAGGGAAGACCAATTGCTTTAAAAAGATCTTTTGAAAATATTATACAAAATGGTTTGACTTACGGAAATTCAGTAAATGTGGATATCCAAAAAGGAAATAACAGAGCTTTTGTTACGATTGAAGATGATGGACCGGGAATACCGGAGGATCAGTATAAAAATGTTTTCAAACCTTTTTTCAGATTAGACAAAAGTAGAAGTCTTAATCAGTCCGGGGTTGGATTAGGTCTAGCCATTGTTGAGGATATAATTAATTCACATGGTGGTAATATCCAGCTAGGTAAAAGCAAATACGGAGGGCTACAAGTTAAAATTTCTTTACCTTTTTAGTTTTTTTATTTTTCAATAATTTCTTGATAATGGTATCTTGTTTTTGAACAATTTTTTTTAAAACCTCAAACTCCTCTCTTTTTACAAGTTCAAGCTTACTAATTATTTTATCTTTCTTAAATTTTAAATCAGTAGAAATTTCTTTTTTGATATCATTTGACGTTAAAATACCATTTTCAATTAAGTTGGTTAAAGATTTTAAAATTTTTTCTGAATTACTCATAAGTTATCTTATTTTATGGCCATCTTAATTTCAAATATGTTATAAGATCTCATGTTCACCCATAATTTAGACCCCATTTTATTGGATTTTGGGTTTATTATTATTAGATGGTATTCTTTAGCATATGTTTTTGGAATTTTTTTAGGATGGTGGTTTGGAAAAAAAATAATTAAACATATTTTGAAGAATAATCAGCTTGAATTTAAAGTAAGTGATTTTGATGATTTAATCACTTATTTAATTATATCTATAATTATTGGTGGTCGTTTAGGTTATATAGTTTTTTATAATCCTGGATACTACATGTCTAATCCGTTAAATATTATTAAAGTCTGGGAAGGAGGAATGTCTTTTCACGGTGGGTTAATCGGAATAGTAATTGGTACTTATATATTTTCAATTAAAAGAAATGTTTCAATTTTCTTTTTACTAGATGTAATTGCGTGTGTTGCGCCAATTGGTATTTTTTTAGGACGTATAGCTAATTTTATTAATGGTGAACTAGTGGGTAAAGTAAGTGATTTTTCATGGAGTGTAATTTTTCCTAACATTGATTTGCTCCCAAGACATCCATCTCAATTATACGAGGCTTTTTTGGAGGGAATTATTCTGTTCATAATAATGAATATATTAATTTTTCGAAATCAATATAAAATTGGAACCTGTTCATACTTGTTTTTAATTTTATATGGAGTTTTTAGAATTTTCTCAGAAATTTTCAGAGAACCAGATAAACATTTAGGTTACTTATTTAATTTATTTAGTATGGGATCACTACTCAGTTTTTTTATGATTTTAGCTGGCATAACTATCATGAGTTATTATAGAAAAAAATGAAATCTAATTTAAAATTTTTTAAGAATTCTAAAATATTGCCAGTAGATATTTTTTTAAAAAATGTTTTGTATGATCTCAAATTTGGTTACTACAATTCTCGACAGCCCTTTGGTGAAAAAGGTGACTTTATAACGTCACCAAAAATTTCAAATCTGTTCTCAGAAATGATCGCAATTTGGATTATTAGTTCGTGGGAATTGCTAGGAAAGCCAAAAAATATAAATATTATAGAGCTCGGGCCAGGCGACGGTAGTTTGATAAAAGTGCTTTTAAGTGCATTTAAAAAATTTCCTGAATTTAATTCTGCTAAAAAAATTTTTTTATATGAAAAAAGCAACTCTTTGAAAAAGACACAAAAGATTTTTTTTTCACAAAAAGATGTGAAATGGATTAATAATTTTAATATAATCAAAAAAGGTCCTGTGATTTTTTTTGGAAATGAATTCTTCGATGCTATTCCAATAAAACAATTCAAAAAAATAAAAGGTTATTTGCAAGAAAAAAATTACTCTATTAATAAGAATAATCAAATTAAAGAAGTTTTTAAAAAAGCGTATGACTCAGATAAAAAAATTATTAAATCTTTTAAAACTTTAAAGAGTTTAAATTTTGTGGAATTTCCAAAATACGGATTTCAGGAGTTAAAAGCAATCACAAAAAAAATTACTGAATTGAACGGTTGTATTTTAATGATAGACTATGGATATTTAAAACCGAATAATCAGAACACTTTACAATCGGTTAAAAAACATAAAAAAAATATTTTATTAAAAAATTTAGGTAAAGCCGATATTACCTCTCATGTAAATTTTGCTCTCTTAAGTGAATTTTTTTTAAAAAACGGTTTAAAAACAAAAGATACAATTACCCAGAGAGAATTTTTACAAAATATGGGTATTCTTGAGAGAGCAAAAATGCTTTCAAAAAAAATGAAGTTTAGAGAACAATCAAACTTATACTTAAGATTAAAGAGATTGCTAAGCTCTCAATATATGGGAAGTTTATTTAAAGTAATCTTAGCTTATAAATTTAAAAAAAGTAATTTTGCGGGATTTAATTAATGTATTATTCGAATAATTTAAAAAAAATTAAAAAAATTAATCATTGTTTTTTTTCAAGAAAAAAAGGATTTTCAAAAGGTATATACCGAGGTTTAAATTGTGGAAAAGGCTCAAAAGATAATAAAAAAAATATAGGTAAGAACTTAGCATTTGTAGCCAAACATATGAAAGTCAAAAGAAGTAAGCTTATATTAATGCATCAAACACATAGTAGTAAAGTGGTCGAAATTAAAAAAAAAAATTATAAAAAAAAAATATTTGCAGACGCTATGATAACAAAAATGCATGGTGTTGCGCTTGGAGTAGTTACTGCAGACTGTGTACCTATCGTTTTATATGATGCTAAAAATGAAATTATTGGCTGCGTTCACGCTGGATGGAAAGGTGCTTATTTAGATATAATAAAAAAAACTATTAATAAAATCAAAAAATTAAATTTAAAAAATAAAATATTTGCATGTGTTGGTCCGTGTATCGGCAAGAAAAGTTATGAAGTTGATCTTGCATTTTATAAAAAATTTATAAGCAAATCTAAAAAAAATAAGAAATATTTCTCAAAAACTAATGGTCAAAAAAAATTGTTTAATTTGAGAAAATTTGTAACTGATAAACTGTTAAAATTTAATATAAATGTTGATCAGATAAATAGAGATACATTCACTGAAAGAAGTAATTTTTTTAGTTACAGGAGGTCCTGTAGATTACAAGAAAAAGATTATGGTAGATGTATATCGACAATTAGTATGCTTTAACTTAATTAATTTGAAAAGATGAAGAAATAAGGTATAAGTAGATACATTTCATGAA
>MDSV01047257.1_pt1 | contig 12154 bp, 13 predicted proteins | sample 810851 | NCBI WGS metagenome assembly MDSV01 (sample SAMN05326640, study PRJNA326480) | marine metagenome | isolation source: seawater | place: Atlantic Ocean: North East | collected 2012
TAAATGTTCTGCATTAGCAATCTCATAAGGAACATGTCGTCTATCCCACTCATTTTCTCTAGTAGGTATTTGATTTGCATATTTTAGAAGCTTCTCTTTATTGCTTTCATAAGCAAAAGCTCTTTCCCAACAAGCTACTTCATTATCAAAATATCCCCCAAGCTCAATCTCTCTATCATAAAAAGGACTTACAAATTTTTCTCTTTGACTGATATAGGGTTCTCTTGGATGAACTGCAGGAGTATAAATAGTTTGTGAATTTTCATATGCACGTGATTTTACAAATTCTTTTTCTTTTTGTTCTGGATAAAACCTACTTATGTCAAAAGAATGAATATCTACCTGACTTTTACCATTTATCATTAATTCTGCACACAATCTTGCACATCCTGGACCATCCTTAACCCAGACAGCCTCACACATCCAAAATCCTCTAACTTCTGGACTTTCGCCTATTAATGACCCAGCATCTGGCGTAACCGATAAAAGTCCATTGAAAGAACTCTTTTCATCCCAACCAAGTTCATTAAGTATTGGGGTTGTTTCAAATGCTTTTTCTAGAGGTTCTGCAACTTCTTCCAGATCAAGATATCTCATTGAGTCAGATCCCATTGTCTTTTCTGGATTTCCAATATCTTCGGGATCAACTAGCCTTGGATTTTTATCTTCATAAAAACCCCACTCAAGCATTCCTCCGTGGAGTCTTCCAGTATCTCTAACATATGCTGAATTTCCTTGATCTCTTAATAGTGGATATATAAGGAAATCTTCAGCACCTTGTGCCTCTGGAAGTGGCCCAAAAAATAATAAAGGATGTTCTAATGGCATTAACGGTACTGATACACCAGCTTTTTTACCCATTAAAGGTCCCCATATTCCAGACGCAATCACAACTTTCTCAGTTTTTATAATTCCTTTCTCAGTTTTAACTCCAATAATGCGACCATCCTCAATTTCAAAATCAATAGCAGGAGTGTTTGTGAATGTCTTTAAGGATCCTTTATCTTTTGCAGTTTCTACTGCAAAACTTACAACCTCTTGTGATCTTGGTATCACTAGGCCTGCATCCGGATCCCACATCGCACCTCGCAAAGAGTCTTCGTCTAATAATGGGAATTTTTCTTTAGCTTCCGATGCAGAAATCAGTCGAACATTACTTCCAAAAGCTTTCCCAGACGATACCTTTCTCTTTAATTCTTCCCAACGCGCCTCATCGTCTTTTCTACAAATTTCAAGACCTCCTTTTTTAAGAAAAAATCCATTATCTTCATAAAATTTTCTACTAAATGCTGTTGTCCAACAGCCAAGTTTGTCATGAGTGGTGTTATAAACAAAATCAGACGCATGTGCAGTTGATGCAATATCAGAAGGTATGACAGAAGATTTTTCTAGCCCAACAACATTCTTTTGACCAAGCTCAGCAAGCCAATATGCCAGCATTGAACCGACAATGCCACCGACACCAACAATTACGATATCTGCCTCACTTGGGAATTTAGAATTTGTTTTATCAGACATATTTCATGCTCCCTAAAAATATGAAACTTAATAAATTAAACGTTATTTTTTTTTACTTTGTAAATCAAAAAGTTTGAACCTATATAATTTCAATTATAAATATTTTTACAGTTAGTTATTTGGTCAAAAAATCAATGAAATATTATTTTTAATCTAGCGCTTTAAAGCCAGAAGCTGATTCATAATCTTCATTATTAAAAAATTTTTCCATTTGTTCTAAGAGCCACTTTCTAATATTTGGATCAGACATATCAAGGTGTTTTTCATTAATAAGTGTAGTTTGATGAGATTTCCACATCTCCCATGCCTCTTCAGATACTGTATTCATTATTTCAATTCCTTTTGGTCCTGGCATTGGAGGTATCTTTAAAGCTGGAAGTTCTTTCTCAAGCTTTTTGCAAAATATTTTTTTAGACATATTCTTCTATTATAGTCTTTATAGGTTTTGGCAGGCCATAATTATGAATTTGTTTTTTATTTATCCATTGGTGTTCTAGATTAGAATTAACTTTAAATATATTTTTATAATCAATGATTTCTATTTCTATATTTAATTCTAGGTGCGTTAAGCAATGATTTATAGTTGTTGTCTTTTTCTTTGAAGATTTCTTAAAAATACTTTCTTTATTTAAGTAAGTGTCATCGTAGGGAACCCAAAGACTTTCCCAAAAACTTTTATCGTTTTTTTTAAATAGCAAAAATGAATTATTTGAATGGGCTAGGGTAAAGTGGATATCTTTTGTAGGCCTAGTTTTTTTGACCATAGTTTCTATTTGAAAATTTTGAAAGGCGCTTTTACATGTCTTTTTTAGCGGACAATCAAAACATTCAGCAGATTTGCTTCTACAAATTGTTGCACCAAGATCCATAATACCTTGTGTGTACTCAAATATATTTTTTTTTGGAGTTAGATCTTCTGAAGAAGACCAGAGTTTTTTGATTGAAGTTTTTTCTTTTAAATTGATTTTTTTATATCTTGATATCACTCTTTTTACATTTGCATCTAATATAGGAAAAGGCTCCTGATATGCAATTGACATAATCGCACCAGCAGTTGATCTTCCAATCCCTGGCAACTCTACTAACTCACTAAATTTTTTTGGGAATCTATTGCTGAAAGATTTTTTTATTATCTCTTTTGTTTTGTAGATGTTTTTTGCTCTTCTATAGAATCCTAGGCCTGTCCATAGAGCCAAAATATCATCTTCTCTTGCAGGAGCAATGGATTTTAGATTGGGGTACTTTTTAAGAAATTTTTTGTAAAAAGGAATTACAGTTTTAACTTGAGTTTGCTGAAGCATTATTTCTGAAATCCAAACTTTATAAGGAGAAACATTCTTTCTCCAAGGTAAATTATCCCTTCCAAATAGGCGATACCATTTAATAATCTTTTTAGAAAATTTTTTGTCTTCTAGTCTCAAGTTATTAAATTAAATTTATTTTACTTATTACCTTACCACTCTCATCAAAGCTATAATGAATTGGTGCGCCAGTTGGGATTTCTAACTTAACAATATCCTCATCAGACATATTATCTAAAAACTTTATTAATGACCTTAGTGAATTCCCGTGCGCAGCAACAAGCACATTCATATTTTTTAATATTAATGGATGAATTTCTTCAAAATAGTAGGGTAAAACTCTTTCACCTGTTTCTTTTAAAGTCTCTCCACCAGGAGGGCCTTTATCATAAGATCTTCTCCATATTTGGACTGTTTCTTCACCCCATTTTTCTCTGCATTCATCTTTATTTAGACCTTGAAGATCACCATAAAATCTTTCATTTAAAGATTTATCTTTTACAATTTTCACATCCTCTTGACCAATGTTTTGCAAGATTATAGAACCAGTTAGTTGAGCTCTTATAAGAGCTGAAGTAAACATATAATCAAATTTCATATCTAGACCTTTGATAAGAGTTCCTGCATTTTTTGCTTCATCAGAACCTTTCGCTGTCAATCCTGGATCTTCCCAACCAGTAAAAAGATTTTTTTCGTTCCATTCACTCTGGCCGTGCCTTACCAAAATTAGATTTCTATTTTTCATTTACTTTTTTTCATAATTTAATCTATTTTAATAGATAATATATACATGGAACTAATTAATTTTTTAATTGAACATTATTATTTGTCAGGACCACTATTAATTGTGATTGTCTTATTAATAATCTCGAATGTAAGAAAAGGTGGAAAAAAAATATCAACACAACAATTAATAAGTCTTTGCAATCAAGACAAAGCCTTTTTAATTGACTTGAGAGACTCAGAGTCATTCAAAAATGGGTCTATAACAAATTCTTTCAATATCCCTTCAAATGATCTAATTAGAAGGAGCAATGAAATTAATAAAAAAGATAAATCTATTGTTTTGATATGTGAAGTGGGGAGCGTTTCTCCAAACTCTGGAGAACTATTACAAAAAGAGGGATTTGAAGATATTTTAATTTTAAAGGGCGGAATTAATCAGTGGAAAATAGATAACTTGCCACTAGTCTAAATTCCATGCTCTTTCATTTTTTTTGATAATGTATTTCTCCCCCATCCTAAAATTTGTGCAGCATCATTTTTCTTACCGTTAGATCTTTCAAGCGCAGTTTTAATAAGCATTTTTTCAATTTTTGTGATTGCGATTTCAGAAAGCCCAGAGTCAATATTTAGTGAGACGTTTTTAAGCCAATTTTTCATGCCGTCCTCCCATGATGAAGAAGGAACATCAACCATCTCGTATTCTTTAACCTCAGTTGGTAAATCTTGAGCTTTTACATTTTGATTTGGTGACATTAACGTTAGCCAATAACAGACATTCTCTAACTGCCTTACGTTACCTGGCCAATCATATTTCATCATGATATTTTTGGCATCTTCTGATAAAACTCTGAGATCTTCATCTAGTGAATCTGAATAGTTTTTAAGAAAATATTTTGATAGATCATCAATATCCTCTTTCCTATCTTTCATTGGAGGTACGTCAATCTTTATAACATTTAATCTATAAAATAAATCTTCTCTAAAATGTTTTTGAGAAACAAGATTACTTAAATTTTGGTGAGTGGCCGCGATAATTCTTACGTCAACTTTAATTGGCTTATCTCCTCCAACTCTATAAAATTCTTTATTCGAAAGTACACGAAGCAATCTTGTCTGAGAGTCTAAAGGCATATCACCAATTTCATCTAAAAATAAAGTACCTCCATTTGCCTGTTCAAATCTCCCAACTCTTTTATCGACAGCTCCAGTAAAGGATCCTTTTTCGTGGCCAAATAACTCTGATTCAACCAACTCTTTCGGAATATCTGCCATATTGAGAGCAATAAAAGGCATGTCATGCCTTGGACTATTTTTATGCAGTGATTTTGCAATAAGCTCTTTTCCCGTTCCAGATTCTCCTTGAATTAAAACTGTCGCTATTGTGTTGGACAATTTTCCAATTGCTCTATAAACATTTTGCATGGCTTGAGACTCTCCAATAATATCTAATTTATTGTCTTTCTTAAGTCCTTTTGTTTTTGGTTTGTCTTCAAGAGCTCTCTCAACAATCTGTAGTGCTTCCTCTAGATCAAAAGGTTTTGGAATATATTCAAAAGCACCTCCACCAAAAGATTCAACAGCAGCCTGCATATCAGCAAAAGCAGTCATTACAATAACCGGAAGATCTTCAAAATTATTGTTTATATGTTTTAAAACATCGTATCCCAACATTCCTGGCATTTGAATATCTGTTATTATTAAATCAGGACTTTCAGATTCTAATTGTTTTACAAGACCATCACCAGTCTCAAACACTTGTGTTTCAAAGCCAGCTTCATTTAAAGTTTCTTCAAGAACAATTCTTATTGCCTCGTCGTCATCTGCAATCCAAATTTTATGCAATTTTTGACTCCTCATTCTTAATTCTAAGTGGGATATTGATTGAAAAAGACGTTTTACCAGGCTCAGATTTAAAAGTTATCCCTCCACCATGAATTCGAATAATATCCTGCGCAATTGTAAGACCAAGACCTGATCCAGTTTCTTTTAAAGATACCATTGGAAAAAAAACCTGATCATGAATATCTTTTGGTATTCCTGGACCATTGTCTTCAATTTCTATTCCACATACTGTTTGATGGATAATGCCATTGACTGGCTGACCGTACCTTACCCTTGATCTAATTATCACACAGGGATTTTCAGAACTTTTCAAAGCCTGTTGAGCATTCATTACTATATTTAAAATAGCTTGAACAAAAAGATTTTCATCTCCATTAATCTCAGGAATACTTGGATCATAATCTCTTATTATTTCAATCTCTTGATTTTTATCAGCTTTTGCAAGTGCAAATACTTTTTCAAGTGCTGAATGTATATTAAAGAAATTTAAATTAGGCTTAGTAGGAGGCGTAAGAATTTTAGTGACAATTTGATTTAATCTGTCTGTTTCATCAATAATAATTTTTAAGAATTTTGATGAAAATTTGTCATCAAGTTTCTTATCTAAGATTTGTGCGCTGCCTCTAATTCCTGATAATGGATTTTTTACTTCATGAGCTAATGTTCTCGCAAGATTAGCAGCAATTTTTTGTGTAGAAAAAGTTTTAGTAGAGTCTATTATTTTATTTAGATTATCTACACATAGGATTTCAAGAATCAATGACTTATATTCTCTGCTCCACTTAATTGTAAGATCAATTATTCTTTTCGAATCATCTGAAGATACAATTTCAAAATCTCTCTTAGTTTTAGATCCATGTGTTTCGACAGTTTTTTTTAATAGCCCGATTAAGGTTGAATTAGTCTTAGCTGAAAGTTGATCTGTAATAATATTTTTTTTATCTTTGATCATGACCCAGCCTTTATTAAGAGCTGAGTCATTTAGCCAAATAATATTAAAATTTTTATCAAGAATAATAATCTCAGTAGCCAGCTGATTCAAAAATGATAAGTCTGTATTATCTAAATTCATAATTAATACTGCCCAATATTAATAGGGCAGTAAAATCATCAAGACAATTACGTAAGTGTGCCTACAATATGTGCAAGAATTTTGTAAGGGTCTGCATTTGAAGCAGGCCTTCTATCTTCAAGATAACCATTCCAATCATGTTCAACTGTGTATACAGGTATTCTTATACTAGCACCTCTGTCACTAACTCCATATGAGAAAGTATCAATACTTTGCGTTTCATGAAGACCAGTTAACCTCATATCGTTATCAGATCCGTATGCAGATATACCATCTGCATGTACTTCACCCAACTTATCACACATTGAGTTAAAAAGTTCTTCACTTCCTGCAGTCCTCATGGCTTCGTTTGAAAAGTTAGTATGCATTCCAGAACCATTCCAATCACCAGTTTTAGGTTTAGGATGTATGTTTACACCAACACCAAATTCTTCAGCAATCTTATATAGCATATAGCGACTTACCCATAAATCATCAGCAGCCTTAATGCCTTTACCGAAACACTGATATTCCCATTGACCTATTGCAACTTCAGCATTAGTTCCAGTTAATTCAATTCCAAGATCTAAGCAAGCTAAAAGATGAGCATCGGAAATTTCTCTTCCAGAAACATTTCCAGCACCAACTGCACAATAATATGGACCTTGAGGTCCTGGCTCACCATTTTCCCAACCTAGTGGTTCACCTGTTTCAGGATCTGTAAAAAAATATTCTTGCTCAAATCCAAACCACCATTCGTCAGTGACGACTTCTGCTGCTGCAGCTCTAAAGTTTGATGGATGAGTTGTATGGTCAGCAGCTTGAACTTGAGTCATAACAAGATCATGACCATTTGGATTTTCGTATGTTTGAACGGGTAAAAGTAGGCAATCTGAACTTCCGCCTTCTGCTTGTTCTGTTGAAGATCCATCAAATGACCAATCAGGCGGACTTTCATCCTTGGTAGCTTTGACTTTGCTTCTCATTGATGGCTCAGGCTTGTATCCATCGAGCCAAATATATTCGTAAGTTTTCATTAAATTCTCCTCGTGTTAAAAAATGTTAAAAATGCTGTATTTAATTAAATTGCACTAGTATTGATATTATTATGCATTTTTTCTGTGCGAAATAAAGTTTTTTGCTCAATTTAATTACATTTATTAAATATTAAGAAAATTTCTTATTTTATTCAGTTTTTTACTAAGTGATATATATGAATGGTCTCCACCAAATGTGATATCAATGTTAGATCCATAATAATATGAACATGTATTTTTATAACTTAAAACTTCATCGTTTGACTCTAATAGGATAAGGGTATTTCTTTGATTTTTATATTTTTTATAAGATATTGTTCTTAAATATTTTATATCTTCATCAGTAATATAAAACTCCTCACCTGTAGAAAAATTTTCGTTTTTTCCTAAGTAAATATCAAAACCTTCAAGAGGATAGATTGCTGGATTAATTAGAACAGCCTTGGCCTTAAGCTTGGTTGCAAAGTATGATGCATAATATCCACCCAGAGAACTTCCCATCATACAAATTTCAAACTTACTATATCTCTCAATTAACTTCTCAATTTGAGAGATTGTTTCTGAAAAGTTATTACTTAGATCAGGAGCAATAATTTTTGCATTTGTAATTTCATTAGAAAAGAATTTTTTTAGTATTTTAACTTTATCTGACTTTGAGGATGAGGCGAATCCATGAAAATATAAAATTATGGTTTCCAATTTATATTTTCAAACTAGTATCAATTCCTGTGGCTAAAATAGATTCCAGCCACTCAGTTAGAAATCTATTTTGTTGTATTTTTTCATCTTTAGATTGAATAAAAGAATTTTTTAGAAAGAATGGTATTGGTTTTTCTCCTTGATAAGAAATAACCTCTGCAAGCTTTGCATCAAGACAAACCTGAAAACGCAAAGTAAAATTATTAATGCCTTTCATTTTAGATGAAATCTGCTTAGCCTCAATTATTAAAGTATGTTTAGATTTTTGTAATATCTTAAAAAATACTTTATTGTGGCTTAAGTCATTATTTACAGTTTCATACTTATAATTGTCATTATCAAAGTTTATTAAGATTTTTTTTAAACGCAGAAAGTTTGCTTCACATATTGATAATTGATGACTTGTCTTAGGTAAGTTTTTCAGCATTATTTAATTTTATATTCTTTTTTAAATGGAGTATATCTGTTGCAAGCTTCTATATATCTGTCAATTTCCTTCTCTTCTTTGTTGCAGAAATCTAAAATTGCACCTCTAAGATCTTCTTTATGTATGTAATGATAAGAACTTGATTTTTGTGGCTCGAAACCTCTTCGTATTTTATGCTCGCCCTGCACACCAGGATCAAAAGTGTCAATTTTATTTTTTATACAATATTCTATCCCTTGATAATAACAACATTCAAAATGAAGTGAGTCAATATTGTAACTAGAGCCCCAATGCCTGCCATATAAAGTTTTCTTACTTTTGAAACACAAAGATCCAGCTATTTTTTTATTTTTATGAACAGCAAAAAAAATTACAGGCTTCAAAATTGACTTATTTTTATGAACGCCTTCAAAAAATTTTTTATTTAAATAAGGCATTTGCATTCGTTGATGATATGTACTTTTATAAAAATCATAGAAAATTTCCCAATCCTCCTTTGTAATATTATCGAGGTCTTTTATCTCAAAAGTAATATCGAGATCTTTTATTTTTTTTCTTTCAGATTTGATATTTTTTCTTTGTCTTGACTTGAACACATTAAGATAGTCGTCAAAACAGCTATAGTTTTTATTTTGCCAAATAAATTTATATCCGTAACGCTCAATAAAGTCATTTTCTTTCAACTTATTTCCAAGATCTTTATCTGGAAAAAGTATATGCCAAGTCTCGATATCTTTGTCATCCATAAAAGATTTAGTTTTATCAATAAAGTCTAATGAAAATTCTTTTTGTAAAAACTTTTTTGTTTCACATGGTGTGAAGGGTACAGCAGTCAAAAGTTTAGGATAATACTCCCTTCCTGCTCTAGATAAAGCATATGACCAAGAATGATCGAAAACAAACTCTCCTTGGCTATTGTTTTTAATATATAAAGGCATAAAACCCTTTAAGGTTTTATTAAAAGATATTAAATGATTGGGTTGCCAGCCATTTTTAATAGATACGCTTTCTGAATTTTCCAAAGAATCTAAAAAAGAATACTGTATAAAAGGATTATCGTCATTTTTAATTAATTTTTGATAATCCAACTCTTTCAATGATGAAATTTTTTGAATGAATTTTAGGTTTTCCATTATGAATTAAATAATAATTTCAAAATAAAAGCTTATTACTGCAACAAAGCCAATCAAATTATTTATTTTAAAGGCCTCTAAAAACTTGCATTGATTTATCAATTTCTTTTGAAAAAAAAGCAACAAAATTAAAATGATCAATGTAATGATGAAATAAAAAGAAAATGAATTTATCAAAGCAACTAAAGTCAACATGAAATAAAAAAATATTTGAAGAGATTGGCATATTTTTATTGAATTTGTACCCCACAATATTGCTGTAGACTTAACACCAATATTTATATCATCTTCTTTATCCTGAAAAGCGTAAATAGTGTCGAAGCTAACTATCCATGCAATTATTCCAACATACAACAATAAAATAGATACTGTAAATGTATCTGAAACTAAAGAGTAAGAAATGATTGATCCTGAGCCAAATGTAATTCCTAGAATTATTTGAGGAGCAATAAAAAATCTTTTAGTCAAAGGATACAACACAATAAGAAGAGCAAAAAACAAAGATATTTTTATTGTGAAAGGGTTTGTAAACAAAAGAATTAATATAGATAGAAAACTTAACAAGAAAAAAAATCTCCAAGCAGACTTAAGAGTAACAGCACCACTTGCTAGGGGCCTACCGACCGTTCTTTTTACTAATTTATCAATTTTAAAATCGCTTATATCATTAATTACGCACCCACAAGACCTGACTAGTATTGATCCAATTATGACTATAAAGAATTCTTTAAAACCTATATTTGAATCAAATCCAGAGATTAGTAAGCCAAGAAGCGATGGCCATAATAAAAGATAAATGCCTATAGGTTTATCAAGTCTGGCAAGCTCAACATAAGGTCTTATATTTTGATACATAATTTAATTAATTAGGAAAACTTCCATTACAGAAATCGGTAAATTCTTTACACTATATTTTGTTTTTCTTCCCCAAAATATTTCTTTATTTACTATAAACTTAGAAAATAAAACTTCAATTTTTTTAAAGATTTCTTTTTCAAACAAAATATCTCCAAGAGGAGTTGACCCCAAAGAACCGAGTTTAGAAAATCCATGCTCGATTGTAATTTCTGGAATTAAAGACCTTGCAAAAACTTTAGGCACATTATCTGCCATTAAAATAACTTCCCTGACTTTCACACATCCTGAAATATTTCCAAGAAAGTCCTCGTCAGAGCTATCAATGTTTGAAACTTCATCTTTAAGAAGCTTTAAGTTGAATTTATTTTTTAACTTTATCCTTTCAGTGATTGGTCCATCTTCAAGCAACCATGACCTAATTGTTTCGTTTTGAAGTTCATTATTCATTACTTCAAATTTTTTCCAAGATGATATTTGTAAAGGCTTCATTAATTAAACAGTATAAATCTGATATTATAATCTTCGATGTTTTTATACCAAACAACTTATCTTTAATATTTTATGAATTACAAAAAATGGGAATGCATAGTTTGTGGATTAATCTATGACGAAGAGTTAGGTTGGCCAGATGATGGCATTGAACCAGGAACAAAATGGGAGGATGTGCCAGACGATTGGTTATGTCCAGAATGCGGAGTTGGTAAAGAAGACTTTGATATGATTGAGATTACATGATTGAAACGCCAAAAAATTTAACTAAGAATATTCTTTTGGGTATGTTTTTTGGGCTATTGTTTGGAGCAGTTATATTTTATTTGGATCCACTGCCAGAATACCTTACTTTTCTTATAGAGACATATTTATTTAATCTTGGCGGCGATATTTTTATTAATCTTCTGAAACTTATGATAGTTCCTCTGGTATTTTTTTCTTTGGTGACTGGGATTTCATCTTTAGGATCTTTGAAAAGTCTTGGTAATATCACTCTAAAAACAATTGGCCTTTATCTTACAACAACAGCAATAGCTGTAAGTTTGTCTTTGTTGGTTGGTTCTATTTTTAGGCCTGGATCAGGGTATTCAAGTGATCTTAGCGTTTCTCCAGATTCTCTTCCTGAAGGTCAAGGAACTTACGAAACTATTTTAGGAATATTTCCATCAAATATAATCCAAGCAATGGCTGATAATCAAATGTTGGCGATAGTATTTTTTAGCATTATTTTTGGATTAGCTTTGAATAAAACTAATCATCTTACGGACAACATAAGCAAGGCATTTGAAAAATTAAATATTGTATTTATGCAGCTGGTTATTATGATTATCTCATTTGCGCCTATTGGAGTTTTTTGTTTAATAGGTAAATTTGTAATTTCTGATGGATTAAATGTTTTTCAAGAAGCATTTATGTATGTAATTCTTTTAATTTCAGTACTAATTTTACATACATTTTTAACATACTCTTTAATATTAAAGTTTTTTACTAATCTGAGTGTAGTAACTTTTTTTAAGAAGATGAAAGATGTTGCAATATTTGCATTTTCAACTTCATCAAGCGCAGCAACA
>MDSV01144291.1_pt1 | contig 12154 bp, 11 predicted proteins | sample 810851 | NCBI WGS metagenome assembly MDSV01 (sample SAMN05326640, study PRJNA326480) | marine metagenome | isolation source: seawater | place: Atlantic Ocean: North East | collected 2012
AGTTTGAAGGTATCAATGTTTTGGAAAGTAATGAACTTAGGCAAGGTATTAAAGATTATACGGATTGGCCTACAATACCTCAGTTATATATCAAAGGAGAATTCGTGGGTGGATGCGATATAATTAAGGAAATGTTTGAAAAAGGTGAATTAAAAAAACTTTTAGAGAATAAATCTTTATTATCTTGAGTAATATTCAATTACAAGTTTTGGTTCCATAACAGTTGGATAAGGAATGTCCGCAAACTTAGGCACTCTTACAAATTTAGCGATTTTATTTTTTATATCTAATTGTATATATTCAGGAACATCTCTTTCTTTACTATTTATTGAAGTATCAATTATTGTTAGGGACTTTGATTTATCTTTAATTTCAATTAAATCTTCTTCTTTAACCAAATAACTAGAAACATTAACCTTTTTTTTATTTACTCTAAAATGGCCATGATTAATTAATTGTCTAGCTGAAAAAACTGTTGGAGCAAACTTTGCTCTGTATATTACTGTATCTAATCGTCTTTCTAAAATACCAACTAGATTTTCTGTGGTATTGCCTTTTTTCTTGATAGCTTTTCTATAAACATTTCTAAATTGTCTTTCATTTATATTTCCATAGTATGACTTTAATTTCTGTTTAGCGTTTAGCTGAACCCCATAATCAGTGGGTTTGCCTTTTTTATTTTGTCCATGCTGACCAGGAGGATAATTTCTTGTATTAAAAGGACTTTTGGGTTTTCCCCATAAATTTACCTTTAATCTCCTATCAACTTTATGTTTTGCTCTAATCCTTTTTGTCATAAAAAAAACGTTTATAATCCATATAATGTGTTTGTCAATTGTTCTTATAATTTACTGAAAACACTTGATAAAATCCTTAATTCTTTATTACTTAACTCCATTCTACCAAAAATATTTCTAAGATACAGAAGCATTGTTTCTTTCTTTTCTTTGGGCAAAAAAAATCCTTTTTTTTCTAAACGACTTTCAATAAAACTGGTAAATGAAATAATTTTCTTCTTGCTAATAATATCGGTTAACTTTTTTTCTTTTTTAAAATAGCTTTTTCTAAAAATTTTAAATATCTCATAACAAATTAAAATTACACTGTGTGAAAGATTAATCGATTCAAATTTTTTGTTAACTGGAATTTTAAATATATAGTTCGAATATGATATATCTTTATTTGATAAACCTGATGCTTCAGGGCCAAATAAAATACCTATTTTCCTTTTTTTGTTATTTTTAATACTTTTTATAAATTGCTCAAAAGATAAATGTCTTTTGTTTATATCTCTCACTCTAGCAGATGAAGCATAAACAATATCATATTGTTTTATTGCATCTTTAATATTTGAGTATACTTTCGTTTGTCTAAGAATATCTTTTGCTCCTACTGATGTCGCCAACGCTCTGTTGTTTGGCCATGACTTTTTTGGGTTAATAATATCTAACTTTTTAAAGCCAAAGTTTTTTAATCCTCTTGCACAAAATCCTATGTTTTCAGGTAACTGGGGTTTTACAAGTAGAAAGCCAATTCTATTAATCATTGGCAGGAGCTTTTTCTTTATATAATTTGTAATCTAAACTATCTATTAAAGCCTTAAATGATGCATCAATTATATTTGGTGATACTCCTATAGTGAACCAGTTTTTTCCATCTTTGTCAGTACTCTCAATTGAGACACGAGTGGTTGCATTTGTTCCCGTATTCAAAATTCTTACTTTGTAATCAACTAGCTTTAAATCCTTTAGATATTTTGAATATTTTCCAACTTTGTCAACATTGGATCTTATAGCATTATCTAATGCATTAACTGGTCCATTACCTGAGCCCTCACAAATAATTTCTTTTCCATCAACTACTATATGGGCTTTTGCAAAAGAATTTATTTTGTCTTTTGAATCTCTTTTTACCGAAACATCGTATTTTGATATAGTTAGATATTTTGGAATTTCACCTAAAAGACGTCTTGCTAATAGTTCAAATGAGGCGTCAGCACCGTCATAAGAATATCCTGCAAACTCTCTATCTTTAACTTCATTAAGTAAACTTTGAACTTTTGGATCGTTCTTATCAATTTTAATTCCATATTTTTCTAACCTGGACATTATGTTAGATTTTCCAGACTGATCAGAAACTACAATATTTCTAAAATTTCCAACAACGTTTGGATTTATATGCTCATAAGTTTTTGGATCTTTGGTAACTGCTGAAACATGAAGACCGCCTTTATGTGCAAAGGCTGATGCTCCTACATATGCTGAGTGTCTGTTAGATTTCCTATTCAATATCTCATCCAATAACCTTGAACATTCTGTTAGTGTTTTCATCTTTTCTTTAGAAATACTAATTTCAAAATTATTAGCAAAGCTCTCTTTTAAAACTAAAGAGGGAATTATAGACGTCAAGTTTGCATTTCCGCATCGTTCTCCTAGTCCATTAATTGTACCTTGAATTTGTCGTACTCCTGCCAATACAGCTGTCAAAGAATTGGCTACTGCATTTTCTGTATCATTGTGTGCATGTATTCCAAGATTTTTACCTGGAATAGATTTTGTAACGTCTAAAATAATTTTTCCTATTTCATGGGATAGTGTTCCACCATTTGTATCGCAAAGAACAATCCATCTTGCTCCTTCATCAAATGCTGTTTTAATGCAGCTTAATGCATACTGGGGATTATTTTTATAACCATCAAAGAAATGTTCAGCATCAAACATGAATTCTTTTTTTTCTTTGACAAATAGTTTTGCAGATTCTTTAATATTTTCTAAATTTTCTTTTTTTGTGATGCCAAGAGCTTTGTCAACGTGGAAATCCCAGGATTTTCCTACCAAGCATACAGCTGGGGTATTTGAATTTAAAACTGCAGATAATCCTGGATCATTTTGAGCACTCCTACCAGTCTTCTTAGTCATCCCAAATGCTGTTAGGACAGTATTTCCTAACTTAGGTGGCTTATTAAAAAAAGTAGTGTCTAGCGTGTTAGCTCCAGGCCATCCGCCCTCTAAATAATCAACACCAAGATCTGATAGAGATTTTGCTATTTTATTCTTATCATCAATTGAAAAATTAACACCTTCTGTTTGTGCCCCATCTCTCAAAGTAGTATCAAAAATATATATTTTTTCTTTTCTCATGTTTGCTCAACAAAATTTCCATTTTTATAATCTTGAACTGCTTGAAGAATTTCCTCTTTAGTGTTCATTACAAATGGGCCGCCACGAACTATTTGCTCGCCTATGGGTTTTCCAGCAATAAATAAAAATTCACTACTTTCGATTGCTTTGATATTAAGAATATCTCCTCTATTCAAAAGAATTAGGTCTGAGTTTTTAGTTTTCGCATGCTCTTCGTCACCCACTTTTAGTTGGCCTTTAAGCAAATAAATAAATGAATTATGTCCTAAAGGAACACTTGTTTTAAACTCTTTGTCACTATTTAATTTTACATGAAAATAAATTGGTTCTACATTATGACCTTTTTCAGGACCTTCAATATTTTTGTATTTTCCCGCAATTACTTTAATTACTTTTTCATTATCTTTATGAACGCCAATTTGATTAGCATTAATAAAGCTATAAGTGGGTTTGTTTTTTTTTAATTTTGCTGGCATATTAATCCAAAGTTGAAAACCTAAAAGTTTGCCACCAGACATTGCTGGCATTTCAGAATGAATGATACCTTTTCCAGTTTTCATCCACTGTACCGCTCCAGCAGTCATTTTTCCTTTAGAACCTGTGCTATCCTCATGTTCAAATGCACCATTAAGCATGTAAGTAACTGTTTCAATGCCTCTGTGTGGATGAGGAGGAAATCCAGCAATATAATCATCTTTATTTTCAGATCCAAACTCATCTAGCATTAAAAATGGGTCAATATAATCTGCTTCAGGAGTACCAATACTTCTCTTTAATTTTACGCCTGCGCCATCTGAAGTTTCTATTGCCGGTATAATTTTTTTTATTTTAATATTAATCATTTATATCTCCAGGTTGTTTTGTCTCCTTTGTCTTCTATCACTACTCCATAACTTTCTAAATCTTTTCTAATATCGTCTGCTAATTTATAATCACCTTTTTTTCTTGCATTTTCCCTATCTGTAATTTTATTTTCAATTGTTTTTTCGTCAATTTTTGATTTAATTTTTTTAAATTTTTTCCATGTTTCTAAATCTTCATCTAATAAACCAATGAGTCTACATCCTGCAATGAAAAGCTTTTTAGATGAAGTATCTCCTTTAGAGGCTTTATCATACAGTAAATGTAACTTAGATATATAACCTGGAGTATTTATGTCTTCTAAAAGTGGCTGTAGCAAGTCTTCATTTAAATCATCTTGTTTAGTGTTTTCGAACTGACCGTACCATTTATCAAGTGTGTTTTGGCTTTCTTTAATTAAATTTTCATTCCAATCCAAAGGTTGTTTGTAATGAGTGCTCAACAAAGCTAGCCTTATAACCTGTCCATTGATTGCTCCTCTCATCTTTTCAATGGTAACTATATTGCCCAAAGATTTTGACATTTTTTCATTGTTAAAAGTAACATAACCATTGTGTAACCAAAAGTTTGCAAATTTATCAGTTTTATTTGCGCAGCATGACTGTGCTATCTCATTTTCATGATGAGGAAAAATTAGATCTAATCCTCCACCATGAATATCAAAATTTTTTCCAAGAAACTTTTCGCTCATGACTGAACATTCTAAATGCCAACCTGGTCTCCCCCTGCCCCAAGGAGAATCCCACCCAGGGTCCTCTGATGTTGATGGTTTCCAGAGAACAAAATCAAGTGGATTTTTTTTTAATTTTGAAACTTCTACTCTTGCTCCGGCAATTAGTTCATCTGAATTTTTTTTTGATAATTTTCCATAATTCTTATAAGAATTCACAGAAAAATAGACATGTTTGTCCTTTTCATAAGCATTCTTGTTTCTTAACAAATTCTCAGTCATTGTGATCATGTCTTTTATATGTTCCGTTGCTTTTGGTTCAAAACTGGGCTTAAGACAATTTAAATATACACAATCATCATGAAAGCTTTTTGTTATACTTGATGAAAGTGTGTCTATAGATATTTTTTTCTTTTTAGATGAGTCGATTATCTTATCATCTATGTCTGTTATATTCCTGACATATATAACTTTATCTTTTCCAAAAATTTTATTAAGAAGTCTGTATAAAACGTCAAATACAACTAAAGGTCTTGCGTTTCCTACATGTGGAAAATCATAAACTGTTGGTCCGCAAACATACATTCCGATTTTATTTTTATCAATTGGAACAAATATTTCTTTTTTTCCTGTAAGTGTGTTTGTTATATTTAATTTGCTATTCATCTTTTATAATGCAGACGGGTATTGGTTTCATTTTATGTAAATTTTTTTCCCTTATTTTTAAATATTTTTTATAATTAGTATCATTTTTATCTTTCATAGCCTTTTCTAAATCCTGATAACTCATACCTAATTGATCGACATCACTTCTTCCGTCATTCCACAAACCATCTGTTGGTGTTGCGTTAATAATTTTATCTGAAATTCCTAAGTGTCTTCCTAATTCCCAAACTTGAGTTTTTGTACAATCGGCAATTGGTGAAATATCTACTCCACCATCTCCATACTTTGTGTAAAATCCAACACCAAAATCTTCAACTTTGTTTCCTGTTCCTACAACTAATCCTGAATTAGCTGCCGCAACTTGATATAGTGTTGCCATTCTAAGTCTGGCTCTTGAATTAGCAAACCCATGTTCATTATCAAATTTTTTCAGTATATTGGAAAAAGCTTGAAAAATTTTGTCCATATCTAACAAATGATGTTCAACATTTTTAAATTTTTCCTTTAACCAATTGGCATGAATCAAGCTTAGGTCATGCTGAGATTTAATTTGATTAATTGGCATTGATAATACAATGGTTTTTCTTCCAGTTTTTGCGCACAAAGTGCTTACCACAGAGGAGTCTATACCTCCTGAAATACCAACAACAAGAGCTTTTGGATTTAAAGAAGTATTTCTACAATAATTTTCTATCCAGTCTTGTATGATTTTTGCTATTTTTTCTACTTTCATAATTAAAACAATTCCTTCCTTATTTTAAGGATTCTGTCTTAATAATTATATAATAATTATTAAGACGCTGCTTGAATAATATTTTTTGAATACTTTGAGTTTTTCTTAATTTCATCAGAAATTAAGAAAGCTAGTTCCAATGCTTGCGTGGCATTTAGCCTTGGGTCACAGTGTGTTCTGTATCTATTTGACAGATCCTTTTCAGATATTTTTTGAGTACCGCCAGTACATTCGGTCACATCTTGACCTGTCATTTCAACGTGTAAACCACCCGCATAACTTCCTTCAGCTTGATGAATTCCAAATACATTTTTTACTTCCTTAAGAACATTTTCAAATGGTCTAGTTTTAAATCCTGTTGCAGCTTTTATAGTGTTTCCATGCATTGGATCACATGACCAAATGACTTTTAATCCTTCTTTTTTTACTGATCTTATGAGTTTTGGTAAAAACTTTTCAACATTACTAGCTCCAAATCTTGAAATTAACGTTAGTCTACCTGGTTCATTATCGGGGTTCAAAATATTGCAAAGTTTTATTAATTCTTCTGCTTTTAAAGTAGGTCCACACTTTAAGCCAATTGGATTTTTGATACCCCTACAAAATTCAACATGTGCTCCGTCAGGTTGACGAGTTCTATCTCCAATCCAGACAAAGTGAGCAGAAGTATCATGGTACTCACCGGTCGTTGAGTCTATTCTTGTCATGGCTTCTTCGAAAGGAAGAAGAAGAGCTTCATGAGAGGTATAAAAATTAACTGATCTTAATCTTCTATTATTGTCAGGATTTATTCCACAGGCTTCCATAAAAGAAAGTGCATCACTAATTTTATCTTCAATTTCTTTGTATTTTCCTTTTGTTTTTTTATTTATAAATCCTAAATTCCATAAATGAACTTGTCTTAAATCTGCGAAGCCTCCTTGTGAAAATGCTCTTATTAAATTTAAAGTAGATGCAGATTGAGAATATGCTCTGAATAATCTTTTGGCATCTGGTTCTCTAACTTTGTCTGAAAATTCCATTCCATTAATATTGTCCCCTAAATAGCTTGGTAATTCTTTACCATCTTTTTTTTCTAAAGGAGAACTTCTTGGTTTTGAAAATTGTCCAGCAATTCTTCCTAATTTAACAACAGGTAAACTTGCTGAGGCAGTTAAGACCAAAGACATTTGTAAAATAGCCTTAAAAGTATCTCTAATATTATCTGGATGAAATTCTGCAAAACTTTCTGCACAGTCTCCACCTTGCAATAGAAAGGCCTTACCTTCTACCACATCGGCTAATGCTTTTTTTAAAGAACGTGTTTCTCCTGCAAAAACCAACGGTGGGTATTTTTTTACTTTGCTTAATACTAAATCAAGTTCATTTTGATCTTTGTATTCAGGTATATGTTTCGCTGGAAATTTTTTCCAACTATTTAAACTCCATTTTTTCATATTCAACTCTTGATGGATATTTATATTATTATGAGATTTTATTCAACAGTTACAGATTTTGCCAAGTTTCTCGGCTTATCTATATCGCATTTTTTAAATAATGCTACATGATAAGACAACAATTGTAGTGGAACAGTAAATGTGAAGGGCGTAAGTGCTAAGTCAGATTTTGGTAGATCAATTTGAAACCTAATATTTTCACTAATGATTTCTCTTCCGCCATTAGTAATTAGTAATACTTTTCCACCTCTTGCTATGACTTCTTGCATGTTTGATACTGTCTTTTCAAAGTATCTATCTTTAGGTGCGATAACAACTACTGGTAAACCATCTTCTATTAAAGCTAATGGCCCATGTTTCATTTCACCTGCCGGATAACCTTCGGCATGTAAATATGAGAGTTCTTTTAATTTTAATGCTCCTTCTAGAGCAATTGGAAATGAAGAGCCTCTCCCTAAAAACATTGATCCTTTTGATTTGTAAATATCCTTTGCAATTAATTGTATTTTTTCTTCTTCATTTAAAGTTTCAGATATTAATAATGGTAATTTTTTTAGCTCTTTTATTTTGTTTTTATATTCTTTTTGATCTATGTCTTTTCTAGTTTCTGAAATTTTTAATGAAAGTAAATATAAAACTAATAATTGACCTAAAAATGCTTTGGTAGACGCAACACCAATTTCGGGTCCTGCATGAATTGGTAAAACACAATCAGATTTTCTTGCGATTGAGCTTTCAACCACATTAACAACTGAACATGTTTTTACATTTTCTTTCTTACAAATATCTAAAGCAGCGTAAGTGTCTGCAGTTTCTCCTGATTGTGATACAAATATATAGAGGTTGTTTTGTTCAAATTTTACTCTTCGATATCTAAATTCTGAAGCTATATCGGTCTCAACATTTAAGGATGTTAAATCCTCTAACCAATATTTAGCAACTAAACAAGAATGATAAGCAGTGCCACATCCAATCAAAACTATTTTATTGATTTTTTTAGGATCAATTGGCAGGTTATAAAAATTAATTTCTTCTCTTATTTTGTCAATATACTCTTTCAAACAGGTCTTTGTTGTTAAGGGTTGCTCAAATATTTCTTTGATCATAAAATTCTTATAATTTCCCTTGCTTGCAGAATTTTTGTCTTCAGATAATGTAAAAACTTCTTTATTAATTTTATCTTTTTTAGAATTATAAAATTTAACTTGATCTTTAGATAAAACGCATACATCTCCATCATCTAAATAAGATATTTTGTTAGTCATTGATTTAAGTGCATAAGAATCTGATCCCAAATAATTTTCATTATTTGAGTAACCAACTGCAAGTGGGCTCCCTCTTCTAGCTCCAATAACAATGTCTTTAAAATTTTTAAATATAATACCTAAAGCAAAGCTTCCTTTAAGCAAATCTAAAGTCTGAAAAACAGCTTTTAAGGGTTCAAGTTTTTTTAATTTTTCAGTCAATAAAACTGTTATTACTTCTGTGTCGGTTTGTGATTTGAAAACCTTTCCTAATTTTTCTAAATCTTTTTTTAATTCAAAAGAATTTTCAATTATTCCGTTATGAACTACTGAAACTATTTCTGATGAATGTGGGTGTGCATTAACCTCGTTGGGAACGCCATGTGTGGCCCATCTAACATGTCCAATACCTAGATTGCCTTCGCTTGGATTTTGAAATAAAATTTTTTCAAGTTTTTCTACCCTTCCTGGGCATTTTTTTTCGTTAATTTCTCCCTTTGATATAGTCGCAAGGCCTGCCGAGTCATATCCTCGATACTCTAGTTTTTTTAATGCGTTTACTATATTTGTAGATACTGACTTGTTGCTTGCTATTCCAATAATCCCACACATTATTTTTTTCTCTTATAGTTTTCTACTTCTTCTTGTTCAGATCTTTCCAGTGCTAAAGTATTTTTTTTTACATCTCTAGTAATTACTGAGCCTGCGCCAACTACAGACTTTTTATTAATTTTTAATGGGGCTACTAATGAGGAGTTAGAGCCAATAAAAACATTATCAGAAATAATAGTTTTATTTTTTTTAGATCCATCATAGTTACATGTTATAGTTCCAGCTCCAATATTTGAATTTTTTCCAATCTCAGCGTCTCCAATGTAAGATAAATGGCTAACCTTAGTATTAGATTTTATTTTAGATTTTTTAGTCTCTACAAAATTTCCTATCTTAACTCCTGACATCAAATGTGTTCCAGGTCTTATCCTGGCATATGGTCCTATTGTAACTTTGTTTTCTATTTTTGCTCCCTCTATATGGCTAAAGGATAAAATCTCAACATTATTTCCTATTTTAACTTTTTTGCCGATTACAACATAAGGATTGATTGTTACATTTTTACCAAATTTAGTATCTTTTGATAAAAAAATAGTCTCCGGCGCAACTAGATTTACGCCAGACTTTATTGCTTTTGTTCTTAAAGAAACCTGCATATTCATTTGGGCTCTAATCTTTTTAAATTTTGAATTTGTCTTCATAAAAATTTGTCTTTACATTAGAATGATGATGGAAATAAGTCACAAAATATTTCTTTTTAATACTTAAAAAATGACTCAAAAATTAACAATTTTATTTGATTTAGATGGCACATTAGTTGATACAGCTCCAGATCTAATGGGTGCACATAATCATGTTATGAAAAAATTTGGATTTCATCAAAAAGATCTTGTTGATATAAAGCACCTTGCTGGTCGTGGTGCTTGGATAATGATGCAAAGATCTTTCAAAGAACAAATTACGGACGAAAAAATAAAAAAAGAAATGGTACAAGAATTTATAAATCACTATGCTAAAAATATTGATAAAGGAAGTAAACCAATCAAAGGTGTCATTAATTTCTTAAAGTGGGCAAAATCAAAAAAAATTCCAATGGCTGTCTGTACAAATAAGCAGGAAAGACTTGCGGTTGATTTGTTAAAAAAAATTAAACTAGCAGAATATTTTTATTATATTGCTGGATGCGATACTTTTGATTTTAATAAGCCTGACCCTAGACATCTTACAAATGTTGTCGAAATACTTAGCGGAGATATAAACAAAACTATAATGGTTGGAGATAGCGAAGTAGACTCACAATCCGCACAAAATGCTCAAATTCCATTTATATTGGTAGAAGATGGATACACAGAAAAAAAAGTTGACCAAATTCCGCATGACATAGCTATCAAAGATTTTTTAAATTTTGAAAAAATTATTAAAAAATATTTATGATAGATTTTCAACTTTTTTCTGCTCTTGTAACTTATTATTTTGTAATGTTTGCAACACCAGGTCCTAATAATGCTATGTTGACAGCCTCTGGATTAAAATTTGGTTTTGTTAGAACTCTTCCTCATTTAATTGGAATACCTCTTGGTCATATTTTTCAAATAGGATTGGTTTGTTATGGTTTAGGAAATTTATTCCTGATTTTTCCTCAGCTGCAATTTTATATGAAGATCTTATGTTTTTTTTACTTGTTATATCTTGGATGGAAGATAATAGGTTCTTTTGCCCTGGCTGAAAAAGATACAAGTGGAAGACCTTTAAAGTTTTATGAAGCATCTATGTTTCAATTTATTAATCCAAAAGCATGGACTGTAGCAATTACAGTAGCTTCTGGTTTTTTTCCTACAGAAGAAAATTTTATCATTGCAACAATGTTCTTGGTCGTAACTGCTGCCGTAGTATGTTTTCCCTCAATATGCATTTGGGCTATTTTTGGAAACAGCTTAAGATTGTTTATTAAGAATACTATGATGAAAAAAATTACTGAGTATATTTTGGCAATTTTGTTAGTTTTAACTGCATTAGTTGTCCTATTAAAATAGTCTTTGATTTTGTATTTCTGGTTTAATATAAAAACTTGATGCATTTTACAAAAAAAAATATTAAAGAAAAAAGGAAAGATTTTTTAAACAATCTAAAAGAAAAAAAATTACTTAGATTTCCTGGTGCCTATAATCCTTTGTGTGCAAAATTAATTGCAGAAATTGGTTTTGACGGTGTTTATATTTCTGGTGGTGTTATGTCTAATGATTTAGGAATACCAGACATAGGTTTGACCACACTTAAGCATGTTAGTTATAGAGCAAATCAAATTGCTAAGGTGACTGATTTACCGTCAATAGTTGATGCTGACACTGGTTTTTCAGATTGCAAAAAAACAATAGAAACTTTTGAAAATATGGGTCTTGCCGGATGTCATATAGAAGATCAAGTACCTGAGAAAAGATGTGGACATCTAGAAAATAAGGAACTTATTTCAACAAGTGAAATGGTCAAGAAAATAAAAGACTCAGTTAGTTCAAGAAAAGATAGGAACTTTTCAATAATAGTTCGAACAGATGCTAATCTGGTAGAGGGTTTAACAAAAACTATTGAAAGAATTAAAGCATATGAATCTGCTGGGGCAGATATAATTTTTCCAGAGTCAATGAAAGATGAGAAGGAATTTGAGAGCATTAGAAAAAATTCTAAAGTTTATTTATTGGCTAATATGACAGAATTTGGAAAATCGAAGCTTTTGTCTACAAAACAACTTAAAAACCTAGGTTATAACATTGTTATTTATCCTGTAACTACTCAGAGACTGGCCATGAAAAGTGTGGAAGATGGTTTAAAGTCGATTTTTAAGGATGGACATCAAA
>MDSV01237960.1_pt1 | contig 12152 bp, 12 predicted proteins | sample 810851 | NCBI WGS metagenome assembly MDSV01 (sample SAMN05326640, study PRJNA326480) | marine metagenome | isolation source: seawater | place: Atlantic Ocean: North East | collected 2012
TATAGGTGGTGCGTTTTCATATTTAGCAATTCAGTTTTATGTAGAAGTAGGTAGATTGAATACAAATCTTACAATAATGAGCGCATCTACCGTGTTAATTGGTGTTGTATTATTAATTACTGCAATACTACTATTTTCTCTTGTTTCGATTGTTCGAGAAGGAAAAGATTAGTTTCAAATGCTAATTAATAGTGAAATAATAAAATCTGGATTTTCAAGATCTATATTATTTCTTCTTGGCGTAATGATTGCAGGGTTCATTATTCGAATAAACTATGTTTATGATGATATTCCGTTAACATTAGATGCTTTTAGATATTTTTTATTAGGTATTGATGTTTCTCTGTTAGGAAATTTTCCTGATGATTATAACAAGACAAATAGTGGATGGTCATTATTTTTAGCATTAATTTTCCAATCATCCAATTCTAATAATTATTTAGATTATATGATGATGCAGAAAATTTCTTCAGTGATTTTTTCAGTAATAACAGCAATTCCTCTTTATTTCTTAGCACAAAAATTTTTTAGAAAAGAAATAGCCATGGTAGGAGTATGTTTTTTTATCTTTTCACCATTTATGATTGAGAATTCAATATTGGGGATAAATGATTCATTGTTTATTTTCTTATTGACTAGTTTTTTGGCAATGTTTTTCAGTAAAAAAAAGATTATAATTTTGGGTTCATTTATTGTACTTGGTTTCTCAACCATTGTACGCTATGAAAGTTTATTATTGATTTTTCCTAGCGTGATTGTTTTTTTGTATAGATATAGAGATGATAAAAATTTTCAAAAGTATATCATTATTGGAGTTATTTTATTTCTTCTTGTAATTACACCGATGGCATTATGGAAAAGTCAAATGGGTGTTCCTGATGGAATTGTTTCTCATTTGTCAAGCGGTGCTTCAACTGTTATCAATGAAAATAGTGTTAATAGCACTTCAGAAGATAGAGTTGATTTCTTACGAGGGATTATCAATTTGCCGAAATTTTTGGGCATATCTTTATTGCCGCTAATTTTTATTTTTGTACCATATGGAATTATACCATTATTAAAAAAACAAAATAATAATTTCAGACATTTAGTATTGTTTGGAATAGTTTCATGTATACCAGCATTTTATGCATACAGTAGAGGATTTGAGGAAATAAGATACATGCTTTTTATTTCTCCAGTCTTAATTGTTGCATCATTATTTTTGATTGAAAAATTGAATGAAAAGATTAAAAAAAATAATTTGTTACTTATTGGATTAATGTTGCTTATTGTAATTAGTTCAGTAATTTATGTTGATTTTAGACAAACAGATTATGAGCGTGAGAAAGAAGTACTAAAAATTGCGGAATTTGTTTCCAAGCTAGACGGTAAAAGTAACGATTATGGATCAGAGGCATATTATGTAGAAGTAATGGATTTGAATAGAAATGAATTTCCAGTTCTAAGTAGTCAGATAAATTTTAAATCAAAAATAGTTTTACTTGAAGGTAATACAATTATTGAAAAGGTCAATGATGCTAGAATTAAAGAAGTTTCTTATCTAATAGTAACAAATAACAACCCAGATAAAATATTTTTGGACATTTACGATAATGAAGAAGATTATACGTATTTAGAAAAAATTTTTGATTCTGAGGAAAATAATTCCATATTTGGGGTAAAGATTTTTAAAATTAATTTTATAAAATTTGATTCATAGATTAGAAATAGATATTTATCTTTAATTACAAAACATGCCTTATGGTTTGTTTGATTTGTGATGAAAATTATGTAGAAAACAAGATTAATGGAAAAATTGAACATTATTGTAAAAAATGTCATTTACATAAATCAGGAAATTTGAAAAAACCTGAGAATATTTATGAATCAGAATTTTGGGAGAAATCTGATTATTCAGAATTTACAGGTTCAGATTTTACTGATAAAGGAGTACAAGATTTAGTTTTAACATTTGAATCATGGTATTCTTATTTTAAAGCATTTCTTGAAAAAAAGAAGAAGGTTTTGGATATAGGTTCAGGTACAGGAATATCATGTATAATGTTAGAAAAAAAAGGATTTGAGATGATAGGTGTAGACCCTGATCCAAAAAATTCTCAATTAATTAATTCAAAACTTGAAACAGGAAAATGTATCAATTCATATTTTGAAGATTTACACATTGAAAATAAAGTTGATGTTATTTGGATAACACATGTAATTGAACATTTGGAACAACCAGACGAATTATTAGAAAAATGTAAAGAATGGATTAAACCAGGAGGAACCATTTGTATTGCAGTTCCAGACTGTGATAATCCAAGTATGTTAGATCATTCGTTAAATAATCCATACCACATTTATCATTTTACTAAAAATTCTTTGAAGGTACTATTTGAAAAATGTGGTTATGAAGTAGTAAAATGTGAGTCCCTTGCAAACTTGAAAAGAACAAATAGACGAATAAATAAGGTTGCTAGAAAATTTGGTCTGAATAAGATCAGTGAATCAGTAGTTCCGTATTACCCATTTGAGGTTACAACTGAGAATAACGGATATGAGATACGAGTAGTTTTAAAACTAAATTAATTTTTATTAATTTATTTCCAAAATTTAAATTTAATATTTTTAGTGAATGGTAACTTTTGTTCAAGTCTATACCTATTAGCTCGTACACGACGATCCGATGAACGATATGATGACAAAAAAGATTCAATGAGTTTTTTATCATAACAGTGTAATGGTGGATTATCTACATTATTATGAGATAGATATATCATTCCATAATCAGAGGATTTTTTTAAAAATTGTTGTAGATTATGCTCAGGATCAGTATCTATTAACGTTAAATCAAAATACGGTTTTACCTCATTATCTACAAATTGTTTTACACCATAAAATTCCCTATCAATATAATCATCAAATAATATAGAAAATTTTTTTGATGCAATATTTAAAAATGAAAAAAAGTCATGTTTTGTTCCATCGTAAGAATGATTACCATCAATATAACAAAAATCAAAATCATTAACCTTAATTTCATCTATAGCAATTCCTGAATATCCCGAAATTGGAGTTATTTTTTGTCTCCAAGAATCTTTTGTAGTTAATTCCCAGATTTCTTTATTACTGATTTTTTTTTTCTGAGGTGAAACATCATCTGGAAGTTTAAAAAAACGATCAATTTTTTCATCATTTCCTACACGATCTATTGTATAGATATGACTATCAATTCCATTATCATCTAATGCTTTAGCCATGCATAGAGTGCTGTAACCCCCACCTGTTCCAAACTCCAAAATTTTCTTAGGTTTCAAATATGAAATTAGTGAATAAAGTAATGGACCTCTATGGAATTCTAGTCTTTGACCATGTGTTTCTTCTGACAAAGATGTAGCATCGCCAAGAGTCCAAAAATCATCAAGATTTAATTTTCCAGAGTTTATTGAATTAAGAAAATTTTCTAAATCAGTGTTTTTTATTGAATTCATATTTATTCAACTTCTCTTTTCTTGATATGTTCATCAAGCTCACTTTTTAGAGTTGAGATTTGATTCATATCCTCTTCAGAAAGTTTTTCATCTTTAGACAACTTTACAATGAGATCTAATAATCTTAGATAGGAAGGGAGTAAAACTTCAGTGTTAACAAGGATTCTTCTCCAATGAGGATTAGCTTCTATATTGATGTCAGATTCAGCCTTAAATGATGCAGTTCGTTTGAAGTGTATGTATCCAATCATTATCAAAAATGGAATTCCTATGATTGGAACAATAATTATGTAATGTAGAAAACTAGGAAAAACTTCTTTTAGAATTGGATAATTTTCAATTGCCAAAAAATATGTGACCGTTAATGTATTAATTGCTGCGAAAATGAATGCAAAGTAGACACTCCATCCAGTTCGAAAATAGTACCATCCTCTAAAACCTATATTCCTTTTCACATAAAACGTGATCAATGCAAGTATATCAATTTCACTAATTATTATTATGAGATTTAACAGAAAAATTCTATATATCACTAATAGAAGTCAGATAATGGATTTTCACTAGGAAAACCAAATTTTTCAATTAGTTGGTTTTTGATTACTCTATTAATATAATCAATATACTCTTCCATGGGCTGTAATGTAGTATCTAAATAAATTTGAGTTTTTAATTCATCAGATGCAACAGAGTTTTTATCAATAACAACATCATCTAGTACACCATTTTTTATTTTTAGATTTTCTAGATTTGAGTTTTTAAATACTGCATTTGAAATGTCGATATTTTGTATGATCATCCCATTCAGATCTGAATTTATAAAATTGGCTTGATTTAATCTTGAATTATCCATATTAGATTGTTTTAAAATAACATTTTCAAAAGTGGAACCATCTATAGTTGCAAAAGAGAAATCTACATCTGTGAGAGAGAGATCTAGGAACGATAATGAACCTCGTACATGTTTGAATAATGTTTGTTGAAGATCATTTGAAATGAATTTTGTTTTTTGAAATTCTGATCCAGAAAAGTCCGAATTTGATATAATTGAATTTTTGAATGTAACATTATGAAATTGAACTCCGTTAAATTTACTATTACTCATGTCAATTCCATCAAATAATACATTTTTGAATATTGAACCTGAAAAATTTTTATCATTTAGAGATTGATCAGATATTACTTTTTCATAAATAACAACACCAGTTAGATCATTTGAAGCATAATTTATAGAATCATATTTTGAAATTGAATCAAATCCATAATGTGAGTATTTTATTGGATCACCTTTTTGATTAAAAATTATATCAGATTGATTAATTTCCGGAAATTGTTCCAAAATATCAGTACCATAGAAATTTGTATCTTTAAAGACAGCATTAGAAAAGTCACTATTACTGATTTTTGCATTATAAAAATCGGTTTTTATTAGATTTGAGTTTTGTAGATTTGTTCCTGTTAAACTTGAAAATCTGAGATTTGAGTTTTGTAGATTTGTTCCAGAAAGATCTGCATTATACAAACTTGTAGCATATAGATTTGTATTTTGTAGATCTTGATTTGATAAATTTGCATTAGATAAATCTGCACCAAGTAGATTTGTTCCATCAAATTTTGATGAACTAAGATCAGCAAACATTAATTTTGCATTATGTAGATCAGTATTTTTGAAAATAGTATTATCAAATTTCATAAAGGCAAGATATGCTCCACAAAAATTTGCTTCTGTTGCATCAGCAGATGTAAAATCAGCATCAATAAGATTAGCTTTATACAAATTTACATTTTTTAAAATAGCATTATTAAAATCAGCATTTTCTAAATTGGCATCTCTAAATGTTGAACCACTTAGAATAGAATTTTCAAATGATGAGTTAATTAGATTTGTTGATTGGAAATTTGCTCCATATAATATTGCATTTTTAAAATTTGTATTTTCCAAATTAGAACCAAAAAAATATGCTCCAGAAAGATTAGCTCCAGAAAAATCAGCATTCGAAAGATTTCTATCATTTAGATCTAATCCAACTAAATTACAGTTAGAGAAGTCAATATGGGATAATGGCATATTATCAGGAACATTTGATTCAGAATTTTGGATTAAACTACATGTTTCTGGACTTTGTGAAAACGAGGATAGTGGTATAAAAAATAAAAGAGTAATAATTAGAATTTTGTACATGTATGAATTCGTCGATATTAAAATAAAATGTTATCCATATTATACCTCATACATTTGTTCATTTTCATGAGAGCATCTTCGTTTTTATTACTTCAAACATTTTTTCTGCAATGATTAGATTACCATTGTCAGTAACATGACCTTCATCATAGTATATTGGATTATTGATATTATCAAAAACATTTGTAAAGTCTACAACATTTTTACAATCCAAATCTTTGAGTGCTTCAGAATATTTATCCAATGTCTTGTTCATTTTTTCACCATCATTTTGAAGATATTTCATATACTCAAAATCAGATAATTGGCGATTTGATGAACCTGAAATTGGTTGCAATATGATTAAAGATTTGTAATTAGATGAGTTACAAATTTGATTCATGTTTGATTTCCATATTTTTATTTTTTCATCAATTTCATTTTCATTATGTTTGTAGATCACTCTGTGTTCCCAGTCCGTATCTTCAGAATAATAAGTGAATTTTTGAATAACCTGTAAAGTTCGATATTTGGAGATTAAATACCAAAGATTATCCGATATTTCATCATATACAGAAGGATTTTTACTATTTTCAATTTGTTTCAATGCAAGTAAGGACTCACGTAGATCATTCCAACCATTATAGATTACAATAGCATCAGGTTGATATTGTTGCAGAGTGTTTTCCACTCGATTCAATTCATTTGTTGATTGTGAGCCAGGAATTCCTGCATTAATTATTTCAATATCATATTGACCAGATTTATTAAATAATTCTTGAAGATAACCAGGAATGGTTGTTTCATCAGATGTTGAACCACTTCCAAAGACAGTAGAACCACCAACAATGAAAATTCGAAAATTCTGATCAGATATTTTTTCTATTTCTCCGCCACGAAATGCATCAGAATTAATGTTGATGGTTTTCATATTTTGATTTGGTTCTAGATAGGGAGATGGAACAGATCCCCATGCTAAGTCTTGAAAATCATGACAAATTTGTTTTTTTAATTGATCGTTAATATTTGCAAATACATCAGCATTTTTTTCATATTTACAAGTTTTTGTAAAATAATCATAAACATTAATAGAAATTTCTAAGAAAAACAAAATTAAAAATATGAATATTATTCCAACTATGATTTGTTTATTATAACTAACTTGTACTGACATTTTACTTTCGTAAGATTATATTATTTCCCATCACTAAAATATCCATATCTGTTTTTACTAACATGTTATAAGCCTGTTCAGGCGTATTAACAATTGGCTCACCCATAACATTCATGGAAGTGTTTATCAAAACAGGAACATCAGTTAGCGTATAAAATTCATTGATTAGTTCATAATACAAAGGATTAGATTCTTTGGAAACAGTTTGCAATCTAGCAGTACCATCAACATGTGTAACAGCAGGAATTTTTTCTGGTTGTTTTACATCGCATACAAATAACATGTATGGACTTGGAATGTCGATATCAAAATAATCAGATGCATGTTCTTCTAAAATGCTTGGAGCAAATGGTCTAAATGATTCTCTATGTTTAATTTTTTCATTCAAAATGTCTTTCATTTTTGCATCTCGTGGATCAGCAAGTATACTTCTATTACCTAATGCACGTGGACCCCATTCCATTTTTCCTTGATACCAGCCAACTATATTTCCGTTAGCTATTAACTTTACAGTTTTTTCTAATAATGATTTTTTTTCAAATGATTCATAAGAGATATTATTAGAATTTAAAAATTGATTAATTTCATCTTGACTAAAACTAGGTCCAACATAGATATTTTCTTGTACACGCTTTGCATTATTAGTTTCAATTATTCTTTTATTAGAATTATGTACAAAATGTAGATATTGTGCACATCCTACTGCACTGCCAGCATCACCAGGTGATGGAGGTATGTGAATATTTTCAAATTGAGATTCTTTCAGTAATCTATTATTTGCAACTCCGTTTAAAGCAACACCACCTGCAATACACAAATTTTTCATTTGAGTGTTTTTGTATAGAAATTCTACGATTTTTAATAAAATATATTCAAGAACTTTTTGTGCACTTGCACCAATATCAAAATGTATTTGTTCTACTTTTTCATTTTTTGCTCTAGGATTTATTCCAAATAGTTCAGAGAATTTTTTATTTGTCATTACTTTATCGTAAGTGAATGCAAAATAATCCATGTTAAGGTGAAAACTTCCATCGTCTTTTACATCAATTAATTTTTCTAATATAAGATCATAGTATTTTGGTTTCCCATATGATGATAAACCCATTAGTTTGTATTCACCTTCATTGACTTTGAATCCTAAAAAATATGTAAATGCAGAATAAAACAAACCCAAAGAATGTGGCCATCTAACATCATGAGTGATTTTAATAGAATTATTCTTTGCAAGACCTAATGATAGAGTTGACCATTCCCCAACACCATCAATTGTTAAAATTGCAGCATCTTCATATGGAGAAGTATAAAATGCATGAGCAGCATGTGACATGTGATGTTCAGGAAATATAATTTCTCCATCAAATCCTTTCAGTGATTTTTTTATTTCATTTTTTATCCATAATCTTTTATGAATCCATTTAGGAATTGTATCTAAGAAACTTGATAATCCTCTAGGAGCAACAGCAATATAATTATCCAATAATCTATCAAATTTCAAAATTGGTTTATCGTAGAATGCAACAGAATGAATTTCGCTAGGATTGATTTTTGCATGTTTCATGCACCATTCTATTGCCATTTTTGGAAATTCATCATCAAATTTTTTTCTTGAAAATCGTTCTTCTTCTATGGCAGCAATAACATGTCCATCCTTCAACAATGCAGCAGCTGAATCATGATAATAACAGGATATGCCAAGAGTATACATCAGTATTGCCTCAAATTATTATCTTCATTCTCATCTATTTTTAGCCAATAGGATTTTTCCTGTTTTTGTAATCTCAATAAGTCAATTCTTAGTAATTTGAAGATTAAACCATAAATCGAAATAACAATCACAAATAAGGCTCCAAGAAAAATTTTGGTATTTATAATAGCAAAAATATCCAGACCTCTAGAAATTTTTGAAGAAAATATTTGTGTTATTGACAATAATGAGGCAACAAAGATTAGAAAAACTTCAATTGTAAAAATGCCAATTGCATTTGAAATGATGAAAAACCAAAAAGAAAATCCTGCAGTAATTGCAAGAGATTTAAATCTAGGAGATGATAATTCCATTCTAAATCGGATAAATGAATGCGACTAGTCCTGATTGAGCAAGTGCTGTTACTCCAATTAACATGATTAATAATATAACTATAGGAAACATATGGAATTTTCTTCGTTTAAAATAAAATTGAAAAACTTCTTTTATTGTTGATAATCTTGACATAGTTATTTCCCGAATTTATGTAATAAAACTTTTTAAATTTTATTTTATGTATTCATGAAACAAATCAACTAAAGATTGTGCTGCTGTATCATTTGTTAAATAATTCATTGTATAGTTACGACCATTTTCAGCAATTTCATTCCATTTTGGATTTGTTACATCAGATAGATATTCAGAAAATTTTTTTTCATAATTATTTTCATTGATAAAGATGGCATTTTTTCCATCTTCAAATCCAAGAATATTAGCCTGATTTTTTTCTGTAACTTCCATAAAGGTTAAACATCCAGCTGCTGTACTTTCCCAATATTTTATTACAGGATATAATGAATGTGCCGTAATTGAAGCACAATACTTCATTAATAACAAAGGATATTTGTCATTGACGAACTCATGCCCAAGTGTTGTTGTGTAGTCAACATATGGTAAATCAATGCATTTTGTTCTTAATTTGTAAAGCTTCCAAAGACTTTGAGCACCACGTTTCATATCTTTCAATCTAAAAAGTAGATTATTTCTAGCAGCAGCACCAGAACACAGAATTTTATTTTTTATCCTGTTAGAGAATGGAGTTAGATTCTCATATAGACTAGGTTCAACACCATAAAAGATTTCTTTGTAATTGAAATGTTTAGGATAATATTTGTGAACAAATGGTTCTTGGAGATATCCAAAATAGTGATCAATTTTATATTTTTCATGATAAGGTATTTTGCCCATCATTTTTGCATCATGAGCATCATTAATTCTACATATTACAGGAATGTCAAGATTCTGAATGCCAGTTAATTCATCTGGACTTCCCCAGGAATTATTTTCCCAAAGTAAGATTATGTCAAATTTACCATCTAATTTTGAAGTATCAAATTGTTTTTCTGCAGGAAAATATGACATCTCTAAATCTGAATGACGGTTTAGAGCTTTCATAAAGAAGTTGTAGTAAGTTGAGGCCCAAGCTGTAACTGACATGTATGGATTTGATTTTTTATAAATAAATGCAGTTTTGATTTTTTTCATATTTACTGGTATTCTTTGTCATTTAATAAACAGCAAAAAACGTTACGTATGTTTTTGATTAGAAATAGGATCTAAAGAAGGATTTAATATAATATGACAGAGGATTATCCTATGAGAGTTCTTATTGCATCTGGTGCTGGTGGAGGAACTGCAAAAAAAAGTATTGGCAAATATTTTCATCTTAAAGAATTTGGTTACGCATTAGAGAGATTGGGTGTCGAATACAAGCTAGTTAGAGAAACTGAATATGTAACTGGGTTTCCAAGTAAAAATGTAAAAGGTTGGTTTTCTAAGAAAAAATTTCATAATTTAATAAAAGAATACAAGCCAGATGTAGTATTTTGTGATTGTCATTCACATTTTGCATTAGAAACAATAAAACTTGGGATTCCTTGTTTCACATATCTTCGTGGAAATAGATGGATGGAAGATGAATGGGCAAAGAAAACAATCTACAAAGATCCAATTATGAAAACTGTGGTAAACATGAGACATAACATTGCAGAAAGAGTAATGTCTGAATGTGAAGGAATTTTTATGACTGCAGATTATTTGGATAAAGTAATTAAAAAGCATATTCCAAATGCAAAAACTATTCATTTTCTTGAAGGATTAGATGCATCGAGATGGTATCCAGCAGAAGGTATGACATTGAAACATCCATGTGTGGGCATGTGTCACGATGCAAATTGGTGGGGGAAAACTAAAGAAATGTTAACGTTAGAAAATGTAATTAAAAAAATGCCAAATGTGCATTTTTACTGGGCGGGTGATGGTCAGTATAAAGGACCAATCTTAGAAAAATTTGAGAAGTATGAAAATTTTCATTATTTAGGAACTCTAGGTTATCCAGATGAAGTAAGACAGTACTTAACAGAAATTGACATCTATGCTTTACCTACAGGAATGGATACCACACCATTATCATGTAGAGAAGCAATGGCAATGAAAAAACCAATTATTGGTACTAGAGTTGGAGGAATACCAGAAATGATTTATGATAAAAAAACTGGTTGTTTGGTGAATGAAGGTGATGATAAAGCATGGATGGAATCTATAGAATTCTTATTAGATGATAAAAAATTGGCTGAAGAATTTGGTAATAATGCTAGAGAGCTCTTACTTGAGAAATTTAATTGGGATGTTGTTGCAAAGAAATTTTTGGTTGCAGCAGAATCAGTATTACAAAAAAGAGTTAAGTGAATTTATTTATTTTTTTGAGATATTTAATTTTCGCGCATAATCATTATTCATTTTGTTGATAAGATCTAATGTTTGATCATGAATTAGTTCTAAATTTGGTATAACACAATGTCCTCCTATGAAACCAGGAAACATTTTTGGCCGATTTCCTAAAATTTGATGTATTTCATCAGAAAATTCCCACATTTCATCATAATTTACATTGTGTTCTTTAGCAATGACATTGCTTATTTGTGCATAATTTACTAACCAACCCAAATATGATGTATCACATATGATTTTTGCAAGTTCAAGAGTTTCAGGTTTTGACATTTTTTTTGTTTTTACACCGGTTTTGTGAAATTTAGATCTAAAATTTGAGATTGCCCATGATTTTCTTGGAGCATTTTGAGAGATTGAAAAGAATTTTGTGTAACGTTTAAGATCTTTTAACATTCGTTTATGAACACCTCGTGTTGCACTATAGATTATTGGAATATCCAATTTTTTTTGTAGTTTTTTGGTAGTGCCAGGACTAATTGTACTATGGATGACAATACATTCAGGGTTGAATTTTTTATAAACCTTGATTATATTAGACTGAAATTTTGGATTTACAGGAATTGCTATATGCAAAAAGGATGTAGAGTGATTTTCAAGTTGTTTGAATTTTTTCATATTCATGAGATTTGGATCTAGATCATATCCGACTATAATTTCTGTTTTTGAGAATAGTTTTAGAATTGGTGAACCAATTTCGCCTAATCCAACAACGAGATCTTTTTTCATTATTTTACTCATTTTGGAATAGTAAATTAATCTAGTGTAGTATTGCTATTCATTTCCTTTGTAACAAATATTCTATACCAAATTTCAAAAGCTAAAATTCCAAAGAATTTATTTACATATTTTATATCTAATTCTGAAGAATCA
>MDSV01053857.1_pt1 | contig 12151 bp, 6 predicted proteins | sample 810851 | NCBI WGS metagenome assembly MDSV01 (sample SAMN05326640, study PRJNA326480) | marine metagenome | isolation source: seawater | place: Atlantic Ocean: North East | collected 2012
TGTAGGTGTTGTAGGTTTACTTTTATCATCATGTGTTTCTCAAAAGAGATACTCTGATTTAGAAAGTCTTCAACAAAACACAAAAGAACTTTTAGATAGTGCAACTGCTAAACTTGGTGCAACTGAAACTCAGCTTTCTGCATCATCAGAGAGGTTAAATGCTTTATCTGAACAAAATAAGTTTTTAAGAGCTAACAATCAAGATTTGATTAACAATATTGGTAATCTAACTACCCTTACTCAAAAAGGTGCTGAAAATCTTGAGAGATCTCTTGAAAGCATTAAAGAAAAAGACTTAGTCATTACTAGAATGCAAGATGCAGTTACTAGAAGAGATTCTGTAACCTTAGCTCTTGTTCAAAGTTTCAAAAGTTCATTAGGAACTCTTAGTGATGATGATATTGAAATTAACGTTGAAAAAGGTGTTGTATATGTATCTATTTCAGACAAGTTATTATTCAATAGTGGAAGTTTTACAGTTACAACAAGAGCTAGAAACGTTTTAGAAAAAATTGCTAAAGTAATTAGTGATAAGCCAGATCTTGAATTTATGGTTGAGGGTCATACAGACAATTTACTTATAGATCAAGAAAAAGCTTCTGAAACTATTCCTGGAGTGGTTGACAATTGGGATTTATCTGTTAAAAGAGCTACATCTGTAGTAAGAATTCTTCAGAATGATTATGGAGTTGATCCAACTAAATTAGTTGCTGCGGGAAGAAGTTTCCACATGCCAATTGCTGATAATGACTCAAGTGTTACTAGAGCTAGAAATAGAAGAACTAGAATTATAGTACTTCCTAAATTAGACCAGTTTGCTAATTTAATTGAAGAAGGAATGTCTATGAATGTACCTTCTACAGGTCCAAGCAATACTATTAGCTCAGAAAACAAACCTGACTAAAAATAATATTGATTAGTTAAAAGAACAGCATGACTTCGGTCATGCTTTTTTTTTATGTTTTATTTAATTTTGCAAACCGAAGTAGTAAGTTCTTTTCTCCAAATTTCTTGAAATTAACAGTAGCTTTTGCATCATTTCCATTTCCTTCAATTTTAACTACTTGACCTAAACCAAATTTTTCGTGACTAACATTATCACCAGAAGAAATATTTATTTTCACATTTGAATCAAAAGAAGGTTTTTTAGATAACCTCTTCAAATTAGGCTTAGAATTATAGATAATATTTTTTTTAGGATAATCAGAAATTGATGGTTTAAAATTACTTGGCTTTATAACCTTGACAAACTCTTTATCAATTTCATTTAGAAATCTACTTTCTTCACAATATATTAGCTTACCCCACCTGTATCGTGAATTAGCATAAGATAAATAGAGGTTGTCTTTAGCTCTAGTAATTCCAACATAAAATAACCTTCTCTCTTCTTCAAGTTCAGATCTAGTATTGTAGCTTAGTGCTGAAGGAAAAAGATCTTCCTCTAAACCAACAATAAAAACATGTCTAAACTCTAATCCTTTTGATAAATGAAGAGTCATTAAAGAAACTTTATCCTCATCTGGATTATTAAGGTCAAAATCAGTTGATAATGAAACTGTTGATAAAAATTCAGACAAGTTATCATTTGAATCAACAATTTCTTTCTGATCTTCTATAAAATCTCTTATACCATTTAATAATTCTTGAACATTCTCAATTCTTGAAATACCTTCAGGAGATTCATCTTTTTTTAATTCATCTATGATTCTTACTTTATCAATAACTTCTTTAGTTAGATCAAAAGCATTTAACTTTTGATTTTCAATTTTTAAAACATCTATTAACTCAATAAAATTTTGAAGTTTGATAGATACAGATCCTGAAAAGTCTATTGATAACTCCTTATGATTTTTAATAGTATCATAAAGGGTTAGATTATGTTTTTGAGCAGCTATAATTATTTTATTAATAGTTACTTGGCCAATTCCTCTAGCAGGATAATTAATAATCCTCTTTAGACTTTCTTCATCACTACTATTAATAATAACTCTTAAATAAGCCAGAACATCTTTAATTTCTTTTCTATTATAAAACGATACACCTCCAAAAATTTGATATGGGATTTTGTTTAATCTAAGTGAGTCTTCAATAGGTCTTGATTGAGCATTAGTTCTGTAGAGAATTGCTATATCAGAAAAACTTGTGTTGTTAAGTGAGGTAATTTTTTGACATAATCCCCTAGCCTCACCAATGTCAGATTGATTTGATGAAATTTCAATCCTATCACCAAAATCATTGTCTGTCCAAACTTCCTTGTCAATTTTATTTTTATTATGATCTATAACTGAATTAGCAGCATTAACAATATTTTTTGTTGATCTATAATTTTGTTCAAGTCTAAAAATTTCAACATCATCATAATCATTTCTAAAATTTATAATATTATTAATGTTCGCACCTCTAAATGAATAAATACTTTGAGCATCATCTCCAACTACACAAATATTTTGATATTTATCTGATAGTGATTTAACAATTAAATACTGAGAATTATTTGTGTCTTGATACTCATCAACAAGAATGTATTTAAATTTTTCTTGATATTTAGCTAATACGTCTGGGTGATTATTTAAAAGTTCATTTGTTTTCATCAATAAATCATCAAAATCCATAGAATTAGACTTAACTAATCTTTCATTGTACTCTTTGTAGATATTCCCAGTTTCAGGTTTTCTTGAAAGCTTGTCAGACTCAACCAATTCAGTATTTGAAAAATAACCTGTTACAGTTATAAAATTATTTTTTAATGATGAAATTCTATTTCTAATGGATTTGGTTCTGTATATATCTTTATCAAGATTTTTCTCTTTAATTATAGAAGAAATAAGTCTTTCTGAATCCTGAACGTCATAAATTGTAAAATCTGATGTAAAACCTATCTTATGGGCTTCAAATCTTAAAATTTTTGCAAAGACAGAATGAAATGTTCCCATCCAAATATTCTTTGATTCACTCTCTCCTATCATAGATGAAATTCTCAATTTCATCTCTCTTGCCGCTTTATTTGTAAATGTTAATGCTAGTATTTCAAATGGATCTACGTCATTATTAACAAGATGGACAATTTTATAGGTTAAAACCCTTGTTTTACCGGAGCCAGCTCCAGCAATTACCATAGATGGACCATCAGTTTTAATAACTGCATTTAATTGAGCCTCGTTAAGATCTTTTAGGTAAGATTTGTTATCTTCTAACATTGTTATAAATTTAAGTAATTAATGAATTTTTATTGCCCATTAATAATTAATTAAATCAATACTTATGAAGAATTTATCATTTATATTTTTGATACTAATTTCTCAATTTGTTTATTCTCAATCTATAGATGGTCAGATAGCAGATATTGAAGAAAAAATAATTTCATGGAGACATGATTTCCATAAATTTCCAGAAGTATCTAACAGAGAATTTAAAACTTCTGAAAAAATTGCAAGACACCTTGAATCACTTGGAATAGAAGTAACTAGAAATGTTGGTGTTAATGGTGTTGTGGGAATACTGGAAGGAAAATCTAAAGGAAAAGTTGTTGCTTTAAGAGCTGATATGGATGCTCTTCCAATAACAGAAAATAATGGACTGCCTTATCAGTCTGTGAATGATGGTGTTATGCATGCATGTGGACATGATGGTCATATGTCAATTTTAATGGCTACAGCAGAAATTTTATCAAAAAATAATGATTTTGAAGGAACAGTTAAATTTATTTTTCAGGGTGCAGAAGAAGGCCCTCCTCCTGGTGAGGAAGGTGGAGCAAGGATGATGATAAAAGAGGGTGTCTTAAAAAATCCAGATGTAGATGCAATTTTTGGTCTTCATATTGCTGCTCAGCTACCTATGAACAAGGTTTATTATAAACCTAAGGGTTTCTATGCATCATCTTCAAGATTTACAATTAAAGTAATAGGAACTCAAGCTCATGGAGGAACTCCATGGCTATCCGTTGATCCAATTGTGATTACTGCCCAAATTATAAATTCAATTCAGACTATTATTTCTAGAGAGTCTGAGCTTACAAAAGAACCTGCTGTTATATCTTTTGGGAAAGTTGAAGGTGGAAATAGGTTTAATATTATTCCTGGTGAAGTTAATTTAGTTGGAACAATACGTTCACTTGACTACGGAATGAGAGACTACATAAAGAAAAGAATTACAGAGCTTTCTAAGGGTATTGCTAAATCTTATGGAGGTAATGCAATTGTTGAAATAGAAGATGGCGCAGATATAACATTTAATGATCCTAATATGATGAATAAAATGTTACCATCATTAAAAAAATCTGCAGGTATTGAGAATGTAGTTCTAAGTAATGCAAAAACTTTAGCTGAAGATTATGCTTATTATTTAAATGAAATACCAGGATTTTTGTTTGAACTTGGAGGTTACAATACAAATGAAAGTAGAGAGGCTCCAGCTCATCATACTCCAGATTTTTTCATAGATGATAGCTCTTTGTTACTTGGTGTTAAAGTAATGACAAATTTAGCATTAGACTTTTTAGGTAGTGAATAGTGATATCTTAAATCAGTCAATTGAATTTATTAAAGGCATAGGTCCTTCTAGATCTAAATTACTTAGCGAGGAATTAAACCTGAAAACTATTAAAGACCTTATTGATTTTTATCCCTATAGGTACATAGATAGGTCAAGGTTTTTTAAAATAAATGAACTTCCAAGAAATCAATCTGAAGTTCAGATTGTTGGTAAAATTCAATCTGTAAAACGAAGTAAAGTAAGGTTTAGAGAAAGATTAAATTGTGAATTTTATGATTCTACTGGTAAGATAGACTTAATATGGTATAGAGGGTTTAATTGGGTTGAGGAATCTATAAAAACAAATGAAGAATATGTTATTTATGGAAAACTTAGTTGGTTTGGAAGTAAGCCATCTATTGCTCATCCTGAAATTAAAACAAAATCTAGTTTTAATAGAAATATACCCAGAAGGCTTCATGGAATTTACTCTTCAACAGAAAAACTTGTAAATGAGGGGGTAACTCAAAAATATTTTGTTAAAATAATTTATAATCTATTAAATAGTATTCAGAATCAAATTAAAGAAAATCTATCTTCATCAATTTTAAATGAATATAATCTCATAGATAGATATAAGGCTATTATTAATATTCACTTACCTGAGTCTCAAGAGTTACTTTCCCAGTCAAGTAAAAGATTAAAATTTGAAGAATTATTTTTCAATCAACTTGGTTTCCAGTTAACCAAAAATGAAAGAATTCAAAAATTAAATGGTTTTAAATTTGAAAAGGTTGGAGATAATTTAAATCAATTTTACAAAAACAGTCTTCCTTTTGAGCTCACAGGAGATCAAAAAAAGGTTATTAAAGAAATAAGAAATGATTTTAGAGATGGGAAGCAAATGAATAGACTTCTTCAAGGAGATGTAGGATCTGGAAAAACTATAGTTTCAATAATGATTATGTTAATTGCAATAGATAATAATTTTCAATCTTGTATTCTTGCTCCAACTGAAATACTTGCAAACCAACACTTTAAATCAATTAAAGAGCTCTTATCAGGTTTAGATATCAAAATTGATCTATTAACTGGTTCAGTTAAAACAAAAGATAGAAAAGTAATTCATGAAGATTTATTATCTGGTAAAACAAACATCTTAGTTGGAACACATGCAATACTAGAAGATATAGTTAAATTTAAAAATCTTGGCTTAAGTATTGTTGATGAACAACATAGATTTGGAGTAGCTCAAAGAGCTAAATTATGGAAAAAAAATTCACCTCCCCCACATGTTCTTGTAATGACTGCAACGCCAATACCAAGAACATTAGCAATGAGTCTTTACGGAGATCTAGATATATCTTCAATTAAAGAATTACCTCCCGGGAGAATTACTACAAAAACTGTTCATAAATATGATAAAAACAGATTAAGTGTTTTTAAATTTTTAAGAGAACAGATTAAAAAAGGAAGGCAAATATATTTAGTTTACCCATTAATTAATGAATCAGAAAAACTAGATTATAAAGATCTAATGGATGGGTATGAAAGTATTGTAAGAGAGTTTCCAAGGCCAGATTTTCAGGTAAGCATAGTTCATGGAAAAATGAGCTCAAAAGATAAAGATTATGAGATGGGAAGATTTATAAATAAAGAAACTCAAATTTTAGTATCTACAACTGTAATAGAGGTTGGTGTAAATGTTCCTAATGCATCAGTAATGGTTATTGAAAGTGCTGAAAGATTTGGTCTATCTCAATTACACCAGTTAAGAGGAAGAGTCGGAAGAGGAAATGAAGAGAGCTACTGTATTTTAATGACAAAAGACAATCTATCTGAAGATTCTAAAATAAGGGTAGATACTATGGTTAAAGTTAGTGATGGTTTTAAATTAGCAGAAGTAGATTTAAAACTTAGAGGGCCAGGCGATATGATGGGGACTAAGCAAAGTGGAGTACTTAAGTTTAAGCTAGCTGATATTATTTATGATTCAGAAATATTAAATAATGCACGTAAGTGTGCCTATAAATTATTAGAATCTGATCCAAGACTCACAAAAAAAGAAAATTATCCTATTAGGCATGAAATTTCATCTTCTTCAAATTCAAAAAATTTATGGAGATATATTAGCTGATTAAGTATATTTGTTAATTAAAGAAATCCTGTGAAAATATCTATTAATTGGCTAAAAGAATATGTGGAGACCAATTCCCAACCTGAAGAAATATCTGAGATATTAACTAATCTCGGACTTGAAGTTGAAAAACTTTTACTTTTTGAATCTGTGAAGGGTGGTCTTAATGGAGTTGTTGCTGGTAAAGTTTTAGAATGTGGAAAACATCCTGATGCAGATAGATTAAAAGTTACATCTATTGATTTAGGTGATAACGTAATTTCTGAAATTGTTTGTGGTGCTCCTAATATTGAAAAAGGACAAATTGTTCCTGTTGCAAAGGTAGGTTGTAAAATATATACATCCGACGGTACTGAAATTAAAATTAAAAAATCAAAAATAAGAGGTGTGGTTAGTAATGGAATGGTATGTGCTGAAGATGAAATCGGTTTAGGTCAATCTCATGATGGAATTATGATCCTTGATAGTAATATAAAACCAGGGACTCCTATAAGTGAAGTTTTTAATCTTGAAAATGATAATATTCTAGAAATTGGTCTAACTCCTAATAGGTCTGATGCAATGTCACATTATGGAGTAGCAAGGGATTTAAAAGCATTTTATGATTTTAAATCTATAAAAAGTAAACTTATTTTACCTAGCGTTAATAATTTTGAATCAGTAAAACTAGACGAGAACTTTAAAATCACAATTGAAGACATTGACAAATGTCCTTTCTATTCAGGGTTGATAATTAAGAATATTAAAGTTGGTCCGTCTTCAAAAGAGTTACAAAATAAATTAAAATCTATTGGCTTAAAACCAATTAATAATATTGTAGATATCACAAATTTTGTAATGCATGAAATTGGACAACCACTCCATGCCTTTGATTTAGATAAACTTGAAAGCATAAACGTAAAATCCTTAAAATCAGGTGCTAAATTCAAAACTTTAGATGAAAGTTTAATTGAATTAGATAAGGAAGATTTGATGATTTGCTCATCTAATAAACCACTTTGTCTTGCAGGAATATATGGTGGTCATGAATCAGGGGTCTCAGATTCAACAACTAACTTATTTCTAGAATCTGCAATTTTTGATCCTGTAACTATTAGAAAATCCTCTAAAAGACATCAGCTTTTTACTGATGCTTCTTATAGGTATGAAAGAGGAGTAGATCCTGAAAAAGTTATATATGCTTTAAAAAGAGCAGCAATTTTAATAAATGAGGATAATCCTAACTCTTCAGTCTCAGATATTTTAGTTGAGGATAATCTAAAACTTAAAACTAAGGACATATATTTAAGATATAATAAAATAGACAGTGTTACAGGGCAAAATATAGACAAAGATGTAATAACTCAGATTCTTAGCTCTTTAGACTTTGAAATTAAAAATCATAATGAAGAAGGCCTTAATATAGTTGCACCCTACTATAGAAACGATGTATATAGAGAAATTGATGTAATTGAAGAAATCCTTCGTGTTTATGGATTCAACAATATACCTGTTAATTCAAAAATATCAATGATTATTCCAGAGATTGGAAAAAACAAAATCAACAAGATTGAATCTCTTATAAGCAATAACCTTATTGGAATTGGATTTAACGAGATAATAAATAATTCTATTTGCTCTCCAGACACTAATGAAAAGTTTAAAAAACAGGTAGTAAGATTACTTAATCCTCAGGGAATTGAACTTTCTAATTTAAGAGCATCATTAATTCCTAATGCTCTAGAGACTATTAAACATAATTATAATAGACAAAACAAAAATCTTAAGTTATTTGAAATTGGAAATACTTACTCACTAGATAATGAAACTTACATTGAAAATAAAAGATTAAATATTGCAGTTACAGGTAAAATATTTGATGAAAACTGGATTTCTAAATATTCAAAAAATAGTTTTTATTATCTAAAGGGAGTAACTGAAAATCTCTTAACACAATTAAATATTTCAAATATTAGATATGAGATTAGTAATGATAAATTATTTGAATATAAACTAGACATTTACAGTTATAAAAAACATATTGGTTTTATTGGTGAAATAATTTCTGATTATACTCAAGAATTTTCACTAGAACAGAAAATTCACATACTTAACCTTGATCTTGATCAAATAAAGTTAAAACCTTTAAATATCAAGCATCAAGAACTATCCAAGTTCCCATCTTCAAGAAGGGATTTATCAATGATACTTAATGATGATATAAGCTTTGAGTCTATTAAAGACTTGGCCTTTAAACTCGAAAATAAAATATTATTAGATGTCAATCTTTTTGATGAGTATAAAGGAAAAAATATAGAGGACAATAAAAAATCTTTTGCTGTTAGCTTTACATTTAATGATTCGAAAAAGACCTTAACTGATAAGGTGATCGATAAAATAATGGAGAAATTGACAGAAAAATATAAAACAGAACTTGGGGCTGTGATAAGAGATAAATAGACTACTTGTAAAGCTTTTCCCTTAAGGATAAAACTTTTTCATCTGTAATATATTCATTAAAAGGCAAATAACTATCAATTATACCATTAGGTGTAATTTCAATGATTCTATTTGCAACTGATTGAGCAAAAGCTCTATCATTTGTACTTAAAAGCACAGTTCCTTTAAAATTTATTAGTGAATTATTAAAGGCTGTTATAGATTCAAGATCTAGATGATTGGTAGGTTCATCAATAAGTAACACATTAGGTTTACCCATCATAATTTTTGACAGCATACATCTAACCTTTTCTCCACCAGATAAAACAGTACAGGATTTAAGAGCTTCATCGCCTCCAAACAACATTCTACCAAGAAAACTTCTTATAAATAACTCTTCTCTTTCTTCATCATTATTTGACCACTGCCTTAACCAATCAACTAATGAAATATTTTTATCAAAGTGAGAGTGGTTATCCATAGGTAAATAACCAGATGAGGTAGTAACTCCCCAATTATATGAACCAGAGGACTGATCTAGATTTCCAGATATACAATCATAAAATAAGTTAATTGATCTAGAGTTCTTTGAAACAATCAGAACCTTTTCTCCTTTATTTAAGTTGAAACTTATGTCTTTGAAATATATTTCTCCATCTTTCTCAAAGGATAAAGACTTAAGCTCTAATATTTGATCACCTGCTTCTCTTTCTTGGTCAAATATAATTGCAGGATATCGTCTACTTGAAGGTTTTATTTCTTCAATGTTTAATTTTTGAATCATCTTTTTTCTTGCAGTAGCTTGTTTTGACTTAGCAACATTGGCTGAAAATCTAGAAATAAATTCCTGTAATTCTTTTTTCTTATCCTCTGATTTCTTATTCTGCTGTAACTTTTGTCTAGCAGCAAGTTCACTAGATTGTTGCCAGAAAGAATAATTACCTGAAAAGTGATTTATTTTACTAAAATCGATATCTGAAGTGTGAGTACATACAGAATCTAAAAAAAACCTATCATGAGAAACTACAATTACAGTATTTTCAAATTCATTAATAAAATTAGTGAGCCATTCAACTGTACTATAGTCTAGATCATTAGTAGGCTCATCCATAATTAAGACATCAGGATTTCCAAAAAGACATTGAGCTAGAAGAACTTTAACTTTAATTTTTTGATCAATATCACTCATTTTATTTTGATGGATATCTTCACTAATTCCAAGACTAGATAACAAATATGCAGCATCAGCATCTGCATTCCAACCGTTCATTTCTTCAAAAGAGGCTTGAAGCTCTCCTACTCTATCTGCATCTTTATCAGAAAAGTCTTCTTTTGCATAAATTGAGTCAATCTCACTCTTTAAATCAAATAGTTTTTGATTTCCAAGTATTATAGTCTCGATTACAGTGTTATCATCATAGCTATTATGATTTTGTTCAAGAACTGAAAGTCTCTTTCCCGGTTCAAGGAAAACAGATCCAGTATTTGGTTCTAAGTCTTTAGATAAAATTTTAAGAAATGTTGATTTACCGGCCCCGTTAGCACCTATAATCCCATAACAATTTCCAGGAGAAAAAGTTATATTTACCTCATCAAAGAGAATTCTCTTACCAAATTGCAACGATAAATTAGAAACAGATAACATAAATATGCGCAAAAATAACAAGTTGAAATTTCTAAAACTAATTATAGTAGCTATAATTTTATTTTTTTCAAACTCGTGCAATAATGATACTTTGAGAGATGATTTTTTCTTAGGTGGTGAGATAATTAATCCTTCTTCTAACTATGTTAATTTCTATTATAATAATATTAAAATTGATTCCATTGAACTTGACTCTGAAAATAAATTTTTTAAAAAACTTGAAAATATTCAACCTGGAATCTACAGAATTGAACATATTCCAGAAAATCAATATATAATCATAGAAAATGGAGATAGTTTATGGATAAGAGTTAATGTAGAAGACTTTAAAGAATCATTAACCTTTAGCGGTAAAGGATCATCAAAAAACAACTTTTTGGTTGATATGTCTAATCTAAATGATTATGAGAATGATTTTCTTTCAAGTATCTACAACAAAGAAAGTGAATTCTATAAAAAAGCTATTGATTCTCTTATTGAAGAAAAAAATAATATATGGAATCAATTTAATAAAAGTGTAAATCAAAAACGTCTCTCTCAGAATATTACAAAAGCTTCTATAAAATATAATTATTATAATAAACTAGAAAGATATGCTCTACTTAGAGGGAAAGATTGGACTAACGATGAGAGGGAAGAGTATTTTAGCTACAGAGAGGGTGTTAACATAAACAATTCTGAACTTTCTCTTTTTGAGCCTTATATAACATATTTAATGAATTATTTTAATGAAAAAACATTAGATAGTGGACAAGTTTATTTTTATGAAAAAAATAATACTGATTTTAACATAAAAAAATTATTGATAATTGACTCTAAAATAAATGAACCTTATTTAAAAAATAATCTAGCTAGAGCTACAGCGATTGAAGAAATTCTAAATTTTAAAAACAATGATTATCACAAAGAATTTATTGATTACTACACATATGTTAATACTTCTGAAATATATTTAAATGAAATCTTACAGTTGTATACAGATATAGAAAAAATGAAAAAAGGGAATACGCTACCAGAGATAGAAATTCTTGATTTTAATGGAAAGAAAATTTCGAGTAAAACCGAGTTTACAGGAAGGAAGACATTTATCTATTTTTGGTCACAAACTCAAATGAATCACTACAGGAGAACAATAAGAAGAATTGAGGAACTAAAAGAAGAATTTCCAAAATATAGATTTGTCGGTATCTGTATTCAACCATACACTGATATGGTTAGTCAAGCACAAAATATATTAAACCTTGACTTATCTAATCAATTTTCTTTTAATGATTTTGAGAGTTCAAGTAAAGATTGGGTACTTACTTTCCTAAATAAAACTATTATTGTAGATGAAAAAGTTAAAATAATAGAAGGTTTTAGCAACCTATTTACTAATGATATTGAGGAAATTTTAAACTCTAATTAGTTTCCTTTTTTATAATCACTTAAAAATTTTTCTAAACCAGAATCAGTCAATGGATGTTTTAATAACCCTTTAA
>MDSV01112036.1_pt1 | contig 12151 bp, 10 predicted proteins | sample 810851 | NCBI WGS metagenome assembly MDSV01 (sample SAMN05326640, study PRJNA326480) | marine metagenome | isolation source: seawater | place: Atlantic Ocean: North East | collected 2012
TGCCCAGGTGCTGAAACTGGTAGACAGGCATGGTTGAGGGCCATGTGTTTTTTAAACGTGCGGGTTCGATTCCCGCTCTGGGCACTTATCCTCCAACTGAAGTAGTCTTATAGCCATCAGAATTTAATATTTCAATTACTTTTTCTCTTACTTTTCCTTGAATTATTATTTGATTATTTTTGATACTTCCACCAACACCTAATTTTGTCTTTATATTTTTTTCAATTTTCTTCATTTCTTCTTTAGTGCCAATAAAGTTTTTGATAACAACAGAAAATTTATCAGCTTTATGCCTATTTAGGTATATCTTTAAATTTTGCTTGTTTTTATCAATAGTATTTTCCAATTCATATTCATATTCATATTGATAGTTTGGATTAGTTGAGTATACTATATTTTTTTTTCTTTTTTTCATTTAACAAAATATTTTAAGACTGTTTGGAATAGTTTCTATTTTGATGGTATTATTTACCGAATATGGTTCTCCATCAATATGTATAGGATTTGAATCATGTATAATTTCTATTCTTTTTTCTCTAATAATTTCAACATATTTATTTTCATGTATTTTTCCTTTATACATTTTATATATAAAATATGGTATTTTCCATTTTGGGAAATTTTTTATGATTACTATATCAGTTTTACCATCATTTAGTTTAGATTGAGGAGAAATTTTAATGTCGTTACCATATTGTACTGAGTTTGCAAATGCAATAAAGTATGCTTGAAACTTAAAATCTTTAACATTAGTTTTCAAAGTGTAATAATTTGAATTATATGCCAAAACCTTTTTTAGAATTAATTTAATATAACTACTGAATCCCCTGATTTTAGTTTTGGAAAATAGGTGTGCTATATGTGCATCAAACCCAACTCCAGAAACATTAACAAAGGGAATTAAATTTAGAGTAGCCGTATCAATTTTTTTAATTTTTCCATTATTTAGTTGTTTTACAGCGTCAATTACTTTTTTTTTCATTCCAATATTATAAGCAAAGCCATTTCCTGATCCGCAAGGTAAAACTGCTAAAGCAATATTTTTATTTATAATTTCTTTCGCACATTCATTAACTGTTCCATCACCTCCAACTGCAACAATAATATTTACATTATCTTTAATTGCAGTTTTACATAACTCACTTGCATGACCTTTTTTATTTGTGTAAACAAAATCATAATTTTCGAAGTTAAAATATTTTTCAACTATTTCAACAATATTTTTTTGCTTTCCAGTTCCAGATATTGGATTAATAATAAATCTAATTTTCATAATTCATTTTGTTGTAGATCATTGAATTGTTAAAGCTTTGTTTAATAGCCTTGAGTATTTTTTTATCGTAAGCATTTACCTGTTTTTCATTATTGAGTTGCCAATCACTAAATTGTTGATATTTTTCATCAGAATTTATTAATATACCATTATTAGTAATTAATTGATATTTACCTGATCTATAACACAAGGCCCAATCTGCTCCATCAATCATTGATTTTCCAAATGTAAAATATTTTTTGTTACAGTTAGTTAACTCTAGAATGCTTGGCATTATGTCTATTTGTTGAACAATTTTATTATTTGTTCCTTGCATTAAGCTATCCCCACTAAATATTATTAAAGGAATTGCATATCTACCTACCTTATTTTTATATTTTTTATTGTATGAATATGGTGAAGTATGATCTGCTGTAATGATAAAAATAGTGTTTTTAAACCATGATTCTTTTTTAGCTAAATGGAAAAACTTACTCATTGCATGATCTGAGTATAAAATAGTTTCTCTTATACCAATATTTTTTTTAATTTTATTTTTTTCTAAATATTCTTTAGGCAAAGTAAATGGGAGATGAGAACTTAGACTAAAAAAAGCACTAAAAAAAGGTTCATTTTTTTTATTTAACTGTTTATAAAAAAATTCAAAAAATGGTTTATCATAAATTCCCCATACTCCATCACTGAATTCATCATTGTTAAACTCCTCTTTTCCATAATAATTTTCAAATCCTGCTTTTTTTGAATAGCTGTAAAACCCCATAGTACCTTTTGTTCCACCATGAAAAAATGATGTTGAATAATTTTCTTTTTTTAGTATTGAAGGTAAACTATTATATTTGTTTTGAGCATAGCTAGATGTTATAAATGGATCATTCATTAGTGGTGGAATAGATGATATTATTGCTGGAAGTGCATCTATTGACTTTACTCCATTTGCATAGGCATTTGTAAAAACTAAACTATGTTTCATTAAACTATCTAAGAATGGAGTGAAACCGGACTCATTATAAAAGCCAACAAACTCCTTAGAATAACTTTCCATTATTAGTATTACAATATTTTTTCTCTCTTGTTTATCACTTGTTTTCTCGATATAATTGTTGTAATAAGTATTTATTTCACTTTGTTTAAAGTAATCTAATGTTTTAAGTTTATTTTGATTAATTGATTGAAGCAAGCAAAATGGAGTGTTTAAAATTAGATTTGAATTTTTTGAATTACTTAGCTCTCCTGCATTAATTGGATTAATTGGCTTTAATTGTGTGCCGCCTCGTGCTCCAACAACAAGTAGTAATGCTGTAACTAAAAATATTATAAATGATTTAGCAATATTTTTAAAACTATTTATAGAGTCTAAATTTGGTATTTTTTTAACTTTTAAAATAACCCATATTTGTATTATAGTAAATATAGTTATTGGCCAAAATTTTTTTAAATAAATTGGAATTAAGTTATTAATGTCAGTACCCATTTGTATTAACTGAATAAAATCAGTGGTTGATCGTTTTTGAGTGTATCTATAATATTCAATATCAATATTATTTAAGACTAAAAAAGGTATATTAGTTATGTAAAAAATGACATTAATTAATAGTTTGTAATTTTTATTTGATTTGAAGTTTAATGGAGTTAATAAAAGAAGAAATAATGGAATATTAATATAAATTATTGCTGATAAATCAAATCTAATTCCTTCAAAAAACTCTAAAATTTTGACTGGGTAAAAGTTGTCAAAATTATTGTAAAATAAATATATTCTGCTGATTGAATATAGAACTAATAATATGATAATTCTTTTTAAAAATTCATTAAAAAATTTCATTGTTTGTTACAAGTTTATTAATTGCAAAATATTTATAATTCATTTACTAAATTATTAACAAAGTAAAGAAATATTAAGTAGTTTTGAAATAAATATATGATTAATGAAATTTGATATTGCAGAGCTTGATGAAAATCTGTTAATAAAACTATATAAGGGTATACTCAGGCCTAGAATGATTGAAGAGAAAATGTTAATTCTACTTCGACAAGGAAAAATTTCAAAATGGTTTTCAGGAATAGGGCAAGAAGCAATTTCAGTTGGCGTAACTATGGCCTTAGATTTTGATGAATATGTCTTGCCTATGCATAGAAATTTGGGTGTATTTACTTCAAAAGATATTCCTCTAAATCGTTTGTTTTCACAGTTTCAAGGTAAATTTAATGGTTTTACAAAGGGTCGTGATAGATCTTTTCATTTTGGGTCAAAAGATCACAATATAGTTGGTATGATTTCACATCTTGGACCTCAAATGGGTGTTGCTGATGGTATAGCACTAGCAAATAAAATTAAAAAAAATAAAAAGATTACTGCAGTTTTTACTGGTGATGGTGGTGCAAGTGAAGGAGATTTTCATGAAGCTGTCAATGTTGCATCTGTATGGGAGTTACCAGTTATTTTTGTTATTGAAAATAATGGATATGGTCTCTCAACTCCTAACAATGAACAATTCAAATGTAAGAAGTTTTCTGATAAAGGAATAGGCTATGGAATTGAAGCTTTCACTATTGATGGAAATAATATTGTTGAAGTTTTTAATAAAGTTTCTGAAATAAAAAAACAAATGCTTATTGACAGTAAACCAGTTATTTTGGAATGTATGACCTTCAGAATGCGTGGTCACGAAGAAGCCTCAGGCACAAAGTATGTACCAAAAGAAATATTAAATGAATGGTCAAAAAAAGATCCTGTTATTAAATATGAGGATTTTTTAATTTCTAAAAAGATTCTTGACAATTCTAAAATTATCAAGATAAAAGATGAATTTAAGAAAGAAATAATATCAGCATGGGATATTGCAGATAATGAACGCTCCATTCAGCCAATATTAGATTATGAGATTAATGATGTGTACTCATTGAAAGATTATAAGCATTATTCAGCATCAGATAAACTTAAAAATAAAAGATTTGTCGATGCTATATCAGACGCTTTGTTTCAATCTATGCAAAAGCATGAAAATTTAATAATAATGGGTCAAGACATAGCTGATTATGGTGGTGTATTTAAGATAACTGATGGTTTTGTTGAAGAGTTTGGTAAAGAAAGAATAAGAAATACTCCGATATGTGAATCCGTGATTCTAAGCGCCGGATTAGGTCTTTCAATTAATGGTGTGAAATCTGTTATTGAAATGCAATTTGCAGATTTTGTTTCCTCTGGATTTAATGCAATTGTGAATAATCTTGCAAAAACTCATTATAGATGGGGGGAAAATGTTGATGTTGTAGTTAGAATGCCTACTGGTGGTGGAGTTGCAGCTGGACCTTTTCATTCTCAGTCAAACGAGTCATGGTTTACTCATACACCTGGACTAAAAGTTGTTTATCCAGCATTTCCATCAGATGCTAAAGGATTATTAATTTCTTCAATTAATGATCCAAATCCTGTGATGTTTTTTGAACACAAATCACTTTACAGAAGTATTTCTGCTGAAATTTCTGATGATTATTATTCAATTGAGATTGGTAAAGCAAATTTAGTAAAACTAGGTAATGATGTTTCAATAATTACATATGGCATGGGAGTTCATTGGGCAATTGAAGTCTTAAATCAAAATAAAAATATAAATGCGGATCTAGTTGATTTAAGATCCCTTGTTCCACTAGATGAGGAAACTATTATTAATTCAGTAAAAAAGACAGGTAAAGTTATTATTCTTCACGAAGATTGTATGATTGGTGGATTTGGTGCTGATATTGCTTTTTTAATTAATGAAAACTGCTTTGAATTTTTAGATGCACCTGTTGCCAGAGCATCTTCATTAAATACACCAGTTCCTTTTTCACCTGCGTTAGAGAATCAGTTTTTACCAAAAAAACGTTTTGAAGATAAGCTTTTTCAGCTTTTAGCATATTAGTTTATATTAAATAATTTTACGATCTTTGATAATAATTAATTCAAAAATTACATGAGACTTTTTTACTTATATTTTTTTGCACTAATTTTTTCTTCATGTATTTCAAACAAAAATTTGGAATATGTTCAAAGTAAAGATCCTTTTGAAATATCAAGTGTAGATGATAATTATATTTTGCAGAACGGTGATTTATTATCTGTTCAAATTAGCACAACAACTGAGCAAATTCATGATTTCTTCAATAAAGAAGCTACCAATAATTCTCAATTGTTAGTCCAAAATCCTTATCTATATGGCTATTTAATAAATAATGATGGATTTTTAGATTTGCCTTCTTTAGGAAAAGTTAAAGCAGCTGGATTTACAATTAGAGACCTTGAAAGTAAAATTAAAGATATAGCTGTTTCTTATTTTGAACAGCCTGTAGTAAAGTTAAATATAATAAATTTTGAAGTTACAATTTTAGGCGATATTAAGAATCCTGGTACATATAATATTAAGAATTCTAAAACAAATATTTTCTATGCACTTAGTTTGGCGGGTGATTTAAATTTAACAGCAAATCGAAAAAAAATCAAAATAATTAGAAATAATACAGGTTCTAAAAAAATGTTTTATGTTGATTTAACTAGTAAAGAAATATTAACAAATAATATGATGTTGGAATCTAATGATATTATATATGTAGCACCTTTAAGAAAACGTTTTTATGCTGTTAATAGTATAACAAACATTTTATCACTTTCTATTTCAGCCGTATCTTTATATTTGTTAATGTCAAATAAATAATATGACTGAGTCAACTAATGAAATATTGGACTTAAATCAATTTTTTTTTAAAATTAAAAGAAATTGGTTTTATTTTTTACTTTCTTTTTTAATATGTTTTGTTGCTGCTTTTGGTTTTAATAGATATTCTGAAGAAAAATATTTAGTTGAAACTTCTTTACTTATTAAACAGGATAATAACATTGGATCTGCATCAGATCTGCTTTATGAAAAATCGATTTTATCAGATAATGTTGAGATTTCAGATAAAATTTTATTACTTAAATCTTACCCTTTGATTTATTCAACATTAGAACAATTAAGATTTGATATTACTTTTTATTTAATTGGTAGTGTAAAAAATGCTGAAATATATGAGGTTCCGATACAAATTATATGTGAGAAAGAACATAATCTTTATAACCAAACGTTAAAGTTTACCAATATTACATTTAAAGATTTTAGTGTTGAAAATTTAAAAACTGGAGAAATTCAAACTGTTAAGTATAACCAAAAATTTGAAATCAATAATACATCATTAACGGTTATTTTTAATCAAAATAATTTTAATCAAGGAGATGAGTATCTTGTGAAATTTAAATATATTAAGAAGCTAACTAAACAATACCAAAATGAATTAATTATTTATCAAGAAGAGCGAGAATCTTCTGTAGTAAATATTTCATTATACACAACAGATCAGATTAAAGGAATAGTTTTTTTGAATAAATTAACTGAAAACTATATTTTTTCAGAAGTTAAAGGAAAGAGCTTAGCATCAAAAAACACAGTAGTTTTTATCAATAATCAGTTGAGTGAAATGCAAGATTCCTTATCCTTTATTGAACAGCAGATTCAGGATTATAAAAATAAAAACAACATAACTGACTTAAGTTTAAAGGCTCAAACTATTTACAGTAAAATTGCGTCAATAGAATCTGAATTAGTCAAAAGTAAAAGTATAAACAATTACTACGATTACTTAGAGAAATATATTAATGAAGGTCAATTGTTTGAAGGAATAAGTGTTCCTACATCATATGGCATTGATGATCCTGCTATTAATATGCTAATTGATCAATTAGTTGAAATTCAAATTAAAAAAAATATTTTAATTGATGGTGGACAAATTAATAACCCAGCAATAGCACAATATAATAGACAAAATAAGCAATTACTTCTTAATTTACAGGAAGCAATAAATACTAATAGGTTTGCTAATGATCTTTTAATTAAAGATATTGAGCAAAGAATTGTAAAATTAGAAAGCTCATTGAGTTCAATACCAGAAGTAGAGCGAGAATTATTAAGTATTGAGCGTTTACAAGCAATTAGTGAAAAGGTATACACATTTCTTTTAACCAAAAGAGCTGAAGCTAAGATATCACATTCATCTATAACTGCAGACAGTAAAGTTTTAGAACCAGCTATTTATCTAAACAATTCACCTGAATATCCGAAAAAATCTTCAAACTATCTTTTTGCATTTGTTATGGCAATTTTCATACCATTATTTTGCTTATTAATGATAGAAGTTTTAAATGATAAAATAATAGGTTCAATAGATATAAAGAGACGAACCGATATTCCAATTATTTCAGGTTTAGGCAAGAATTATAGTGGATCTAGTTTATTATTTGACCAAAACCCAAAATCATTAGTTTTTGAAGGCTTTAGGGGGTTAAGGACAAATTTAGATTTTATTGAGCTCAATCAGAAAAACAAAACTATAATGGTAACTTCTTCTACTTCTGGTGAAGGAAAAACCTATATTTCAGAAAATCTGGCTATAGCTTATGCTGTATCTAATAAAAAAACTCTAGTGATTGGTGCAGATTTAAGAAGACCAAGAATGTATAAAGATTTTAATAAATATGCAAAATATGGAATTTCAAATTATTTGGAAAATTCAAAAATAAAGATTGAGGAAATAATTTTAAATTCTGATGATAAAAATCTTGATTTAATATATTCTGGATATAAGCCTGAAAGACCGGCAGAATTATTTGCATCAGATAGATTTTTAGAATTAATTGATAAACTTAAACTGCTTTATGATATTATAATCATTGATACTCCACCTGTTGGATTGGTAGCGGATGCTTTAATAATTTCAAAATCTGTTGATATCAATCTTTTTGTAGTTAGACATAACGTTACCTCAAAAGCATCACTTAATTTTATTAATGAATTAGATAGAAATAATAAGTTTAAAAATATAAATATTGTGTTAAATGATGTTTCTAGTTCTGATGAAAATTATTATGGTTATGGTTATGGTTATGTTTACAATGATAAACCAAACGTATCTGATTATTTTAGTGATGAAAAAGTATAATAATATTAAATGTTTATAAATGTTATTTTGGAGATATCTAAAAGATTATTTATTATCCTATACTTACAAGAACAATCAAGTTTTTTTGGTTTCATTTCCAAAGACTGGAAGAACATGGTTGTCTTACATGCTAGATCAAATTGAAGCTAAATCTGGGAAAGAAATAAATTATCTCAAAACACACGATTTTAGCGAAATTGTTATTGAAAGTGGAAAAAAGCAAAATCCAAGTTTAATCTTCAAATATGTTAAAAGATATTTTTACAGAAGAGCAAAAGTTATTTTTTTAGTTAGAGATCCTAGAGATGTCATCGTATCACATTTTCATCAAATTACCAAAAGAACTAAAAAGCCAATGTATTTTTCTTCAATTTCTGAGTTTGTAAGGCATGAAACTTTTGGATTTAATAGGATTATACAGTTTTATAATCTTTGGTATAATCAAAGAAAAATTTCTAAAGATTTTTTTTTAGTCAAGTACGAAGAATTAAAAAATAATGGTGAGAATGAGTTGAAAAAAATATTTAATTTTTTGGAAATTAATATTGAAGAGAAAATTATAAGAGAAGTTTACAATAAAAGTAGTGCAACTAAAATGCGTAATAAAGAACTGGTAAATAAATTATCTGGATTTAATGATTTTGGAAAAGAAATTAATCATTTGAAAGTCAGAAAAGCTAAAGTTGGTAGTTATTTAGATGAACTAAGCCAATCGGATATTAATTATTGTAACTATTTATTACAAAACTTACAAGGCTTTAAATATTACAAATGATTTATTTTTTCAAGTCATTTATTTTTTTTATTTCTTCAATTTTCTTTAAAAGAAAAGTTGATATAGTTTTTTATTATCCACAACATTTTAATAGAGATGCAAGTTCACAAAACATATATTTTCATCATTTGTATAAATGTTGTAAAGAAGAAAAAAAATCGTTTTTAATTTTTGAAGAACCAGATAGGTTTTCTAAAATAGGTAGAAATAGTAAAACGATACCATTTGATTTTATTTATTACTTGATTATTTTTTTAAGAAAATTTATTAAGTCAGATCAATATATTGGAAAACTTTTATGTAAATCTTTTTTTTCTAAAATTTACTTTGACAATGTTATAATCTTATCTCAAAGTATGATTGAGGTTTTTAGAGGTATCAATTTTGATTCTAATATTTTTGATTTACAGCATGGAATTATTTTTTCAAAGCAACCTTCATATCTAGAAAAAAACTGTGTTTCACAACACATAAAAAAAAATAAAATAAAAATTTTATTGTTTGGGTATGCTTTTAAATCAATATTAGACAATTCAGATTCGAGTAAATATTATATAACTAATTCTCATGTAATAGGTGTGAGTAGAGATTCTGCAAAATTATTTCACTCTAGATTTAATAATAATATTTTAGTTTCACTTCAGTTTACTGATGACCATTCATTTAATCAAAATAAAATATTATTAGATGAACTAGAGAAATTAATTTTACGATATTCAAATTATAATTTTTATTTAAAAAATCATCCTAGATCGTCTACTAATTTTGATATAAATTTTTTATTTAAATTAAATAATGTATTCAGATCTAATGGATCATTGATTGAATCTTTTAAATTATGTTCACTTCATATAACAGCATATTCAACAACAACTTTTGAAGCAGCATATTTTGGAATTCCAACATTTTTTTTAACATCATTAAATGACGACTTTAATATGTTTCACAATGATTTTAATTATGTATTGAAAAATGAAATAAAAAATATTGTAAATAACTATGTGCAATCTTCTTTAAAAGTTCAAAAGTGGGAAGCGTTATTTTATTCAACCTTTAACAGAGATAAATTTTTATCTTTACTAAAATGAGAAAGAAAAAAATATTTTTAGGAGCATATGTAAATATAAATAATGCACAGAATATAAATTGCAAATCATTAGCAACATATCTTGATAAAGAAAAATATTTAATAAAAACTCTCAAAGTTAGTTTAACAGAACATCAACAATTAAATTCAGAGATTTCATATATCACAGTATATAAATCAATATATATTCTATCTAACTTTTTTGCTTTTCTTTATGGAATTATGTGGTCTGACTTGTCATATTTGCCTAAACACCATTCTACTCCTATTTTAGTTTTGAAAATTGCAAAAATTTTCAACAAAAAAGTATTCACTACAATAGAAGGAAATATTTGTGATTTAAAATATAAATCAATGATTGATAGTTTTGGTTCAAAACAAAAGATGTTAAAATATTTTAGTTTAATACCAAATATATATGGTATTACAAATCATATTTCTCGTAATACAAACTGTGGTATCCATTTACATAAAGAACCACTTTTTTTAGGAGTAGATAGAAAGATTTTTACCAATAAAAGAAAAGTAAAAAAGCTTAGAAATATTATTTTTATTGGGTCATTAATTAAACGAAAGAGAATTTTTGAATTAATAGATATAGCTAAGGAATTTGATAATTTAAATTTCCATATTATTGGTTCAGGCTCATTGAAATCTGATATCTTAAAATGTTCTTCAAAAAATGTAATCTTATACGATCATATTAATAATACTGAAATTTCAAATATATTAATCAATATGGATTTGAATATACTTCTTTCTAAATCTGAAGGGTTTCCTAAAGTTATATTAGAAGCTGCAGCTGCATCAGTTCCTTCAATTGTTTATAATAACTATGGGATGCAGGATGTTATTCAAACTAATCATAATGGATTTGTTTTAAAAAATAAAAAAGAAGTCATTGAAAAAATTCATGAACTAATAAGATCACCAAAACTATTGCATGATAATTCAATAGCAGCATATGAGCTTTCCAAAGAATTTGATTGGAATATTCAAATTAAAAAGTGGGAATTAGAAATAGATTCATTAATATGATTGAATATTTAAAGGACAAATATTATTGGTGGAATGTATATAATAAACTTAAAAGTTTTTTGTCATCTTATGATGAAAAGAAAATATTATTATTTGGATATCCAAAAAGTGGTAATACATGGTTAAGATTTTTATTATTTAATTATTTAAATCTTTTGTTAGATAAAAATCACTATAAAACTTTAACTTATGAAGAATTAAATTTATTACAAAATAATATAATGGATAGAGCAACTACTAGTCTTCCTAAAGAAGGTTTTCCATTTTTTTATAGAACACATACAATTTATAAAAAGCCATATGATTTGTTTGATTTCAAAATATTTGTTCATAGAAATCCTTTAGATACTTTAGTTTCCGCATATTATTTTTATAGAGATAGAGTTGTGCCTTTTCCAAATGATAGCAAAGATGAAATAAAAAATTTGCACAATATTGACTATTATGTTAAGACTAAATTTTTACATTGGAAAAAATTTTACGAAAAATCTGTACATAAAGCTGATTATATTGTGAATTATTCAAATTTAAAAACAAACTGTTTTCACGAGCTTAAGTCACTTGTTATTTTTCTTGATTTGAATATCGATGAAGAGTTAATTAATAAATCAATTAGTTTGTCTTCTTTTTCTAATATAAAAAGAATGTCAAAAATTCACTCCCAAAAATATGGAAATGCACCTAAAGATGGTAGCTTTACAGGAAACTTTACTAGATCAGGTGTTGATGGTCAGTATATAGATGAATTACATATTGATACAATTAATTTTGTAAAAAATAATTTTTCAGATTTTAGTTTATTATACAAATTATAATGAAAGAAATCAAAACATACTTAGTTATAACGCCATTTTTTCCTTCATCATCTAATCATAAAGGAATTTATATTTATGATCAACTTAATCAAATTAGAAGAAAGGAAAACTTCAAGATAAAGATTGTAAAATTGGTTTCAATATTTTCTGACGAA
>MDSV01145565.1_pt1 | contig 12151 bp, 10 predicted proteins | sample 810851 | NCBI WGS metagenome assembly MDSV01 (sample SAMN05326640, study PRJNA326480) | marine metagenome | isolation source: seawater | place: Atlantic Ocean: North East | collected 2012
CAGCATCACCATCAAATTTTCTTCCTATTAATCTTTTTACTGCAAAAATTGTATCATTAGGATTTGTAACAGCTTGTCTTTTAGCTGGCTGACCCACTAATTTTTCTTCTTTTTCTAGAAACGCAACTACTGAAGGGGTCGTTCTTGCTCCTTCGGCATTTTCCAAAACTTTAGCTTGTGTACCGTCCATTATAGCAACACAAGAGTTAGTAGTACCTAAATCTATTCCAATAACTTTACTCATTTTAATAATTTTTTCCTTTTGTTAAGCTTTTTATATGGGTGTTTTTTTCATTTCTGCAAGTCATAGATGCCTATTTTTTATCGTTTTTTTTCTCTTTTTTCTTAGAAATACCAACAAATGATGGTCTTAAAAGTCTTTCCCCGAACATATATCCTGGCTGAACTTCTTGGATTACAATTCCTGGTTCAGTAGCATCATCTTCGATTTCTAACATTGCTTGATGTAAATTTGGATCAAACTTCTTGTTTAGGCATGAGATTTTTTTAATATTGTTTTTTTCAAAAACACCAACAATATCTTTTTCAATAATTTTTATATTTTCTAGAAACTTTTTAAGATCCTTGCTATTTTTTAAACTCTCATCGTTTTTTATAGAATCTTGAGCTCTTTTTAAATTATCAAGAAGGGATAAAGTTTCTTTCGCAAAATTAAAGCCACCGAATTCAAAAGCTTCTTTGATCTCTTTTTCATATCTTCTTCTTTGGTTTTCTATTTCTGCCAAAGATCTCAGATTCTTATTTTCAGCCTCTTTTAACTTATCTTCAATAGAAATCCCTTCAGACTCTTTTTTATGATCTTCTTTATTGTTGATTTCTTTGACTTCCTCTGTATTTTGTTCGTTCTTATTTTCCATAGTTGTTATATAGGAGTTAAATAATTAAATACTAGATAGATATGAAAAAAATTAAAAAGATTTTAATTGGCACACATAATAAGGGAAAATTTAGGGAACTAAGCTACTTATTGCCTAAAAAAATTAAAAAAATATCCCCAAATTACTTTGGAATTAAAAGCCCTAAAGAAACAGGAAAAAGTTTTTTAGCAAACTCTAAACTAAAAGCTAGATATTTTTATAAAAATACAAAAATAACCTCTTTATCGGATGACTCAGGCTTATCAATTAGTTGTTTAAATAACAAACCTGGGATTTACTCATCAAGATGGGCAAAAAAATATGGTGGTTTTAAAAAAGCCATGAAAAAAATAATTAGATTGGTAGATAAAAAAAACAAAATAAAAAGAATCAAAAATAGAAAGGCTAAATTTATATGTAGTTTAACAATTAAAAAAGAAAATGGTAAAGAAATAAGTTCTGTCGGTGAGATAAGGGGAACTATATCAAAAAAAATAATTGGAAAAAATGGTTTTGGATATGATCCAATTTTTATTCCCAAGAATTATAAGATAACCTTTAGTCAGATGAAAAAAAGAAAAAAAATAATGATGGATCATAGGTTTGTAGCATTTAAGAAGATTAAAAAGAAGATTAATTTTCTTTAAACTCTTTATTTAATGTTTGATATATTTTAAGTTCTTGAATTACCTCACCATCACTGAATTTAAAAGTTCCAATTTTCCCACTAATTTTATCTTTAATAAAAAAGTTATTTATATTTTTAATTCCATCATTTTTTTTCCATATATAATAAATTAATCCTAATGCATCATAAGCTAAAATTGTAATTTCACTTGGGAGTGAATTAAAAGTTTTAAAATATTTATCATTATACCTTCTAAAATTTTTTAAATTTACAGAAGGATAATATAAATTTTTTATAGAATTTTCGTAAAATATGCTTTCATCAAACCATTGGTTAACTGTAGTAACTAAAACTTCTTTATCATCTGTGTCTACAAAAGCCAGAGATGCTAAGACACTTTTGAGGCTGTTACCAAAATCTATTATTATAACGGAGTCAAAATTTATCTTACCTAAAGTATATTTTTGTTCTAATAATTCCAATTCTCTTTGGGATTGTGGGTCATCTTTATCAGCAAGCATTTTTTTTCTAAGTTCTAGGTTTCTTTTTCTCTGCGTGTAGTTAGTTAGCTCACTTATCTCTCCAGTAAGAATTTTTGGATCGGAGCTATATTTAAATATTTTGTAATTTTTAAGTTTAGTTTGTTTTATTTTCTCATCTATAAAATTTGAATATTCATTTTTTGGATACATAATAATAGTCTTCTTCTTTTTTTTTTTAATTATAAATTTTTCAATTGCTGAAATTTGCGACTCCAAACTTATTCCAATGCTAATAATGTTGTTCTTAATTTTTGGTTGCATATTAGAGAGAGAAATAAATATAACGTCTCTATACCTATTTAACTCTCCAAAATATTTTGAGCCCGTTGGGCCAATTATTATTTTAGCTCCAGATTCTAATATTTCGTCAGTGGCTTTTATTAAAAGATCTGGATCATTTGATCCTGAGTCTCTTGGAACTATCATTATATTTTCATCGCCTATTTCTTCTAGTGCAAGCTGTGTAGAAAAAAGAAGAGAATCTCCCAAATTTTTATATTCTCCAGAAAAAGGTGCCAATAAACCAATTTTTAAATTTTTATTTATTTTTTCGTTACTCCATAGATTAGAGTTAAAAAACACAAATATATAAGATAAAAATATAAATATAATTTTAGTCATACACTATGAATGCTTTTACACCAGGACTGTACATTGTATCAACACCAATAGGAAATCTTGGTGATATAACTTTAAGAGCGATTGAAGTGTTAAAAAAATCAGACATTATTTTATGTGAAGATACAAGAAGATCATTAAAATTGTTAAATCATTATAATATTAAAAAAAAACTAATTTCTTATCATAAGTTCAATGAAAAAAAAGAACTCATAAAAATTATTGAATATTTAAATGACGGCAAAATTTTGTCACTCATTTCAGACGCTGGAACCCCAGTATTGTCAGACCCTGGCCATTTACTTGTAAAAGAGTGCATAAAAAAGGATATTAGAATTTATTCTATACCAGGAGCATCTTCTATAACTTCAGCAATGAGCATCTCTGGTTTTGAGGATAAGTTTATATTCTACGGATTTTTGCCTAAAACAGAAAAAGAGACAGAAAAAGTAATTATTAGACTAGAAAAAGAAACTTACGCATTAATATTTTTTATACCAGCTATTAAATTAAATTTTTATTTAAAAATTTTTAAAAAATATTTTTTAAATCGTAATATTTTGATAGCAAGAGAACTTACAAAAATGCATGAAACATACTATCGAAATAGCCTTGAAGATATCAAACTATTCAAGTCTCCTTTAAAAGGTGAGCTCACAGTTGTTATATCTGGAAAGAGTAGCAGCAATAATCTTGTTGATAACTCAAAAATTAGAAAACAAGCTTTAAACTACTTAAAAAAATATAGTTTAAAAGATGTAGTTGATTTAATCTCAAAAAAAGAGAAGATTTCAAAAAAAAAAGTTTATGAAATTTGTTTAAGTATAAAAAATGAGAAAGCTATTTAAACTATTACTAATTCTATTATTTTTAACAAGCTGTAGTAAAAATCTAGGAGCTTTTGGAAGGGGTGTGTCAATAACTTTTGACCCAAGAACTGTGGGAATGCAAATAGATGATACTTTGATGCAAAAAAGTTTAATAGGCAGACTCACTATGTTAGAAAAAAAATATTTTTTATCCATACAAGTAGAAGTTTTAGATGGAAGGATTTTCGTTACAGGAAAAGTAGATGAGCCAGAAGAAAAAATTAAAATAACTAAATTGGCTTGGGAAACAAGAGGAGTAAGAGAAGTTAAAAATGCAATAGAAATTAAAGGCCTATCAAACTTTACAACTAATGCAAAAGATGTTCTTATTACCAGTCAACTTAGAACCGCAATGATACTAAGCAAGGTCATAAAATCCTCTAATTATACCCTAGAAACAATTAATAAGAAAATCTATATTTTTGGTATCGCTATGAATGAAGATGAAAAAAAATTAGTCATCGAAGAGGCAGATAAAATATATGGAGTTGAAAAAGTAATACCCGTAATTTATTTAGTTGAAGATCTAAGTCGAAGCAAAAGTTAAATATTTTAGTAATCAATTACATCAGAGGAATAAGCGGCTACTGACGCAAGATTTAATATATCAGACGTGGACGATCTTAATGGTGCTACTTCAATAGGCAATCCTAGACCAATTAAAAGAGGACCAATTAATTTTGCACCACCAAAAGTCTTCATTAGTTTCGTTGATATTGCGGCACTATGCAAAGCTGGCATAATCAATATATTTGCGTTACCTACAATTTTTGAAAAAGGATAAACCTCTTTATAAATCGGATTTAATGCTACATCAGGCTGCATCTCACCGTCAAAATCAAAGTCAACCTTTTTAGTTTTTAACAACTCAATAGCATCTCTTACATGTTTGGTATTTCTAGAGATTGGTTTTCCAAAAGTAGAATGAGATAAAAAGGCAACTTTTGGTTCAAAACCAAATAATCTTGCTACTCTAACACAAGATATGGATGTATTTACAAGTCTTTCAGCAGATGGAAAATCTTGAACATTTGTATCAGCCACAAGTACTGTTTTTCCTTTTGAAACTATTATTGTCATACCAAAAATAGTTTCACCCGGACGTGCGTCCACCACTTTTTTTAATTTTTCAACTGATGCAGCATAGTGTCTAATATTTCCAGTAACCATGGCATCAGCATCTTTGCATGCAATCATGGAAGAACCCCAAGCAACTCGATCATTTCTTATTAAACGATCTACATCCCTTTCAAGCTGACCATCCCTTTGCAATTTTTTATATAGGTATTTTACATATTTTTCCCTTTTAATCTTGTTAGTTGAATTTACAATTTCAATATTAAAGTTTTCATCAAGACCTATTTCTTTAAGTTGTTCTTTAATTCTCTTTTCAGAACCAATTAAAATGGGAACGCCTAGTCTATTTTTTCCAAATTCTATTGCTGCTTTAAGCATATTTTGGTCTTCACCTTCCGCAAAAATTGCTCTTTTAGGATTTTTTCTTATTTTGGCGTTAATACCTTGCATTAAAGACATTGATGGGTCTAGTCGATTAATCAATTCATCTTTATAGTTTTCTAAATTAGATATTTTTTTTCTAGCCACACCGCTCTTCATCGCCGCATCAGCAACTGCTGAAGGGATTACACTTATAAGCCTTGGGTCGAAAGTTGAAGGAATAATGTATTCTTTTCCATACTTGGGTCTATCACCACCATAAGCTGAAACAACTTCATCGGGAACATCTTCTCTTGCTAACAAAGCAATTGCTTTTGCTGCAGCGATTTTCATATCTTCATTAATTTCCTTAGCCCTTACATCAAGTGCTCCTCGAAAGACATAGGGAAATCCAATTAAGTTATTTACTTGATTAGGGTAGTCTGATCTTCCTGTAGCTATTATTGCATCCCGTCTAACATCTTGTATATCTTCAGGTTTAATTTCTGGATCAGGATTTGCACAAGCAAATATGATTGGATTTTTCGCCATAGATTTAACCATTTCTTTTGAGACCAAATTTTTTGCTGAAAGTCCTAAAAATACATCAGCTCCTTTAATGGCTTCTTTTAAAGATCTAAGTTTAGTTTCAACTGCATGCGATGACTTAAACTGGTCAACATTTTCTCTTCCCTTATAAATAACACCCTTACGATCGCACATAATAATATTTTGTGATTTAGCCCCAGAGTTTTTGAATAAGTTAGCACAAGCTTGAGCAGATGATCCTGCGCCATTAATAACAATTTTTACTTTTTCAATTTTTTTACCTGCTATATCTAATGCATTAATTAATGCTGCAGTTGTAATAATAGCTGTTCCGTGTTGATCATCATGAAAAACGGGTATATCTAAAACTTTTTTAAGTTTTTTTTCTATAACAAAACAATCTGGAGCAGCAATATCCTCTAAATTTATACCACCAAAAGTATTACTAATATTTTTAACTGTAGATACTATCTCATCGGCATTTGAACTATCAATTTCAATATCAATTGAGTCTATGTCGGCAAATCTTTTAAATAAAACTGCCTTTCCTTCCATCACAGGTTTCGAAGCTAATGAACCTAAATTACCAAGACCTAGAATTGCAGACCCGTTACTTACTACGGCAACCAAATTCCCTTTACTGGTATAATCGTAAACAGCCTCAGGATTTTTTGCTATTTCTTTTACTGGCGCAGCTACACCTGGTGAATAAGCCAAAGAAAGGTCCCTTTTTGTGGTTAAAGGTTTAGAGGAGCCGATCTCAATTTTGCCTGACTTTCCACTAATATGGAAGTCAAGTGCTTCTTTATCTGAATAATGATCAATTTTAGATTTTTTTGTCATTTAAATTTTGAGTATGTATTATAAAAAGGAATATATCACTAATTAATTGTGGCTTAATTTAGAAATATTATGAATTTATTATCATCAACTTCTGTCTTTAGCTTTTATACTTTAGTCAGCAGAATATTGGGATATCTAAGGGACATATTGATTGCCATTTTTTTAGGGGCATCAATTTATGCTGATGCTTTTTTTGTTGCATTTAGACTTCCTAATACATTTAGAAGATTATTTGCTGAGGGAACTTTTAATGCTGCTTTTATTCCTAGTTTTACCTCAGAAAATATTAAAGGCAGAGAAAATTCGAAAAAATTTGCTGACGAAGTTTTTTTTCTACTCATCCTAAGTCTATTCACTATTGTACTACTCGCTGAAATATTTACACCATATTTAGTTTATCTAATAGCTCCTGGTTTTTTCGATGATTTAGAAAAATTTAATCTGGCAGTTGAGTTTACGAGGATTACGTTTCCTTTTCTACTATTTGTAAGCTTATCCTCTTTTTTTTCAGGAATTCTAAATTCAAATAATAAATTTGCAGCTGCTGCAGCAGCGCCAATAATATTGAATATTGTTCTAATATCAAGTTTACTAATTTCATATAAATTAGAACTTAGCTTTGCTAAAAATCTTTCTTACGGTGTATTTTTTTCAGGCATTATTCAATTACTATTTTTAATATTCTTTACAAAAAAATATTATAAACCATCTTTTTTATTTAAAAAAAAAATAAGTTCTAAGGTTAAATTTTTTTTAAAAAAGCTTTTGCCAAGCATATTCTCCTCTGGTGTGACTCAGATTAATATTTTAGTAGGGACAATAATTGCATCTTTTGAAACTAGCGCTGTCTCGTATTTATATTACGCTGACAGGGTTTACCAAATAAATTTAGCTATAGCTGGAATAGCAGTAGGGACAGTTTCTTTACCAATTTTATCCAAGGCTATAAAAACAAAAAATATTGTTAAAGTTTCTAATATTCAAAACAAATCCATAGAGTTGTCTTTAATGTTATCAATACCAGCAAGCTTAGGTTTAATTTTAGCTTCAGAACAAATAATTAACGCACTATTTGGATATGGCTCCTTCTCCGAAAAAAATATTGAAATGACAGCAGAAGCACTTAAATATTTTGGATATGGAATACCAGCTTTCGCGTTGATAAAAATTCTTTCAAATTTTTTCTTTGCTAGAGATGATACTAAGACCCCATTTTATATCTCTGTATTTGTAGTTCTTTCAAATATTTTTATAAGCTTAACTTTTTTCAAAGAAATTGGATTTGTTATAATAGCAATCGCGACCTCGGTTTCGACTTGGTTCGGAGTAATTATTTATGTTTTATTACTTCAAAAAAAGAAACTTCTTTTAATTAAACCTAATCTTTTTATGAATATTCTTAAAATTATTTTATCAACAATTATAATGTCTCTTATCTTATGGTTCTTTTTAGATTATTTCAGCCAAAGCCTTGAATACACTGATAAATTTAAGTCTGTTTATCTTTTATTTATTGTAAGTTTCGTAGCAACAATTTATTTGATAACATGTTATTTATTGAGGGTATTAAAAATAAAAAATTATAGAGCAAATTAATATGACTAATACTAAACTGGTATTTTCAGGTGTGCAGCCCACAGGAAACTTACATCTTGGAAATTATTTAGGGGCATTAAGAAATTTTGTATCACTTCAAAAACAAATGGAGTGTATATATTGTGTTGTAGATTTACATGCAATTACAGTTTTTCAAAATCCAAAAGAACTTAAACTAAATATTTTAGAGACAACAGCTGGATTTTTAGCATCGGGCTTGGACTCCAAAAAAAGTATAATTTTTAATCAATCCTCTGTTAGCGGCCACGCCGAGTTAGCCTGGGTCTTAAACTGTGTTTCAAGAATAGGCTGGTTAAATAGAATGACACAATTCAAAGATAAAGCAGGTTCTGATAAAGAAAAGGCGAGCGTAGGATTATATATATACCCTAATTTAATGGCGGCGGACATTTTACTTTATAAAGCCACTCATGTACCAGTAGGGGCTGATCAAAAACAACATCTTGAGATATCAAGAGATATAGCACAAAAATTCAACAACGATTTTAACAGTAAAGATTTTTTCCCATTGCCAGAACCATTAATCCAAAAAAATATTTCAAGAGTGATGAGTTTAAGAGATGGAACAAAAAAAATGAGTAAGTCAGAAGTTTCGGACTATTCAAGAATAAATCTAAAAGACAGTTCAGATGATATTGTTAAAAAGATAAAAAAAGCAAAGTCTGATTCCGAGTCCCTACCAGACAATGAAAAAGAATTGTTCAAAAGGCCAGAAGCATCAAACCTACTAAACATATATGCAGACGTTACAGGAAAAAAATTAGAAAATGTATTAAAAGAAATGAGCGGTAAAGAGTTCTCTCATTTAAAAACTAAACTTGCGGATGTATTAGTTGAGGTAATTTGTCCTATCGGTAAAAAGATAAAACAACTTATGGACGATAAGTCTTATTTAATAGACGTTATAAATAAAGGCAAAGAAAGGGCCAATATAAAAGCTGAGAAAAACTTAAAAATGATACGTGAAATAGTAGGTTTATTGTAATATAAATTTAGCATGATTCAGACTGAACAGACTCCAAATCCTGACTCACTGAAATTTCTTTCAGGAAAAACTATATCTAATGTAGGAACTGAAGAATTTCAAAAGAAGGAAATTAGTAAAATTAAAAATAAATTTATTAAAAATCTTCTTGAGTTTGATGGAGTGGAACTAGTTTTATTAGCTGAAAACTTTCTTACTGTAAAAAAAACTAAAGAAACTTCTTGGGATGCGTTAAAACCGATGGTGATATCTCATATTAATGAGTATTTTGAAAAAAATGATAAACCTATACTTGACAACAAGACAGACACCTCTGATTTAAAAGAAAGTACAGATGAAACAGTAAATAAGATAAAAGAGATCTTAGATAAGAAAATAAGACCTGCAGTTGCTAGAGATGGAGGAGATATTAAATTTAAGTCATTTCGTGATGGCGTGGTAGAAGTAGAGCTTCAAGGAAGTTGCTCGGGATGTCCTAGTTCACTTATGACTTTAAAACAAGGAGTTCAGAATCTCTTATGTCATTATGTCAAAGAGGTTAAATCAGTAGAGGCAAATTAAAATGAAAAAAAATTCAAGCTATAGAGACAAATTACTTGAGCTAGCTAAGATATATAAAATTAGTGAAATTAATTCTTACATTAAAAATAAAAAATATTTAACTACTCCACAGATAGAGCTCATCTTGAAGAAAAATAATGTTCCAATACCTACAGAGCTTAATAAAAGTATTATTGAGATTCATTCAAAAAAAATAACAAAACCTGTTTCTTCAGCCACAAATGCAGTAAGTGATTTTTTTTACTCCATAATAAATATATTGTTTGTTAAATCTTTCAAAAAATTAAATTCGATTGCAGTATCTTTAATAACAAACACTTACAAGTTTTTTCGTTTTATTTTTCAAGGTTTCATAAATTCTATTTATTCTTTTTTTAATGGAATTTTAAATCTATGTTCTTTTATTAGCAAAGGAACGGTAAATTTATTAAATAGTGTTTATAATATTCAGGTTGAAAAAAAAACAGCAAACAAGTTTGTTTTAGGATCAGTCTTTTTTGCATTTTTAACAATAGGAGTTCTTGGGGGGATTAAAGTTGCTGACTATATAAAAGATAAAGAAATAACTAAAATTCAAACTTTCGTAGAGAAAATTTTTGGAGATGTCGGAGAAAAGAAAAAAGCAAATATAAAAGACAAGGAAGTTGTAAAGGCTGATATTGATATAAAGAAAGATAATAAAATAAAGAAACCTGAAAAAAAACCTACACCTAAAAAAGAAACTGCTAAGGCGCCAACAAAAGATATTCCTAAAAAACAAGAAAAAAAAGTAAAAGAATTTATTTTACCTGATCTAAATCTAAAAACACAAACAATCCTTTCTCTATTTGCAGAAGTAGAATACGATTTAAAAGATGTTAGAAAAAATAAACTTGTTAAACCAATTTATTTTACTCAATTTCCTAAAGATCTTGATCAAATTTCAAGCACACAGCTTAAGAAAGATACATTTATAAAAATTGTACTTCCTTTAGTAGTAGCCGAAAACGAAAAAATTCTTGACGACAGAAGAAAGTTTAAAAAAATCACCAAAAAAAAGATGACTACCGATAAAGAAAAAGCTTGGTTAAGACAAAAATTTAAGGAATACAAAGTAAATAGCGGAAAAGTTTTAGAACTAGAAAAAAGAATGGACATCATTCCTATCTCAATAGCAATAGCTCAAGCAGCTAAAGAAAGCGGCTGGGGAACTTCTAGATTTGCGCTTGAAGGTAATGCTATTTTTGGTCAATGGACTTGGACTGGAAGAGGAATTGAACCTTTGAATAGAAGTGAAGAGAAAAGACATAAAATTTTAAGATTTCCAATTCTTCGAGCCTCAGTTAAAGCTTATAAAAATAATTTAAATACTCATAAAGTTTATAAAGAATTTAGAGAAAAAAGACATAAGTTGAGAACGACCAACAAGGATATTGCTGGAAGAAAACTAATACATACACTTGATAGTTATGCTGCTACAGGTGAGGAATACACGAAAGTCATTGCTAAAATGATCAAGCAAAATTCTCTAGAAGATTTTGAGAATGTAAAATTAACAAATTCTGTAGTTAAAAGAGAATTAAATTTATAAAATTATTTTTCTGCCACAACAAACTGCATTCCTAACCATCTCCAAGAACCATCATTATTTCGTAGTGAGCAGTTTATTCTACCTCTTTCCGTAGTAAACTTTCCTTTTAAATTAATTTTAATTTTATAATCTTCAATAAAGACTATTTCAGACTTTCTCCAGGTGTTCTCTTCATTAGAATAACAATTTAAAAGTTTTATATTTTCTATATCTTTAAAAAACTCTACAGTTACATTTGGGGGATTCGTTGAATTGTTAATATATTTTTCAATTGGATTAATAACTTTATATTTTAATGGTCTAGTATTTAAAATAGTTTTAAATCTATCTATTTTTCCGTATTTCTCATTGATGGGAAACCTTGGTAATTCCAAAAAATCTTTTGTTTCATCAGAAACACCTGAATGCTGTCCAAATGCATATTTGAAACCAAGATCTTTGACAATTTTTTTTAATTCAAGGCTATACTCACCAAAAGGGTAAGAAAAAAATTCAGAGTTGTAACCAAGTTGTTTTTTAAATATCGACATAGATTTACTTATATCCTCTTTAATTTTTTCAGACTTAAAATCGATCAAATATTCATGAGAATGACTATGATTACCAATTATTGCAAAATCTTCTTTTGCAACTTCCCTTATCTGGTCCCAGTTCATATAATTAAAACTACCAATTTCTCTTGTGCTTACAAATAGTATAAAAGGTATTTTATTTTTTTTTAATATAGGCCAAGCATTTTCATAAAATGAAAGAAAGCCATCATCAATAGTTAGCAGAACTTTTTTTTTGGATTTATTAGATATTAAACTTTCTTTAAAGTTTTTTGGATTAATAAAATCTATATTTTTATCTTTTATCATCTCTATGTGCTGACTAAATTCTTTTATTCTAACATTTGTAGAAGGGTACTTATTTTCTTCAAACCTATGATACATAATTGCTATAATCCCATAGTCTTCAGTCTTGTTATCTGAAGAAAAAGAATTGTTAGAAGGCAATAAAAAAACTATAAATAAACATATGATAAAAGATTTTTTGATAATTAATTGCACAG
>MDSV01017435.1_pt1 | contig 12148 bp, 14 predicted proteins | sample 810851 | NCBI WGS metagenome assembly MDSV01 (sample SAMN05326640, study PRJNA326480) | marine metagenome | isolation source: seawater | place: Atlantic Ocean: North East | collected 2012
CAAGAACATATTAATAAATGGCGTTGGAATGTAAATGAAAAAGGTTGGGTTAATTGGCCAGATTATCAAACAAGAATTATACAAAATAATTCTAAAATTAAATGGCAAAATAAAGTACATGAACAAATAGTTGGCATATCAACAAAATCAGTACTACCAATGGAAGAAGAATGGTGTATATATCATCCTAAAAATATAGGAAGACAGGAAACACAAAACAATTTTTATGATACTCTATGATAAAAATTAAATTAACAAATTGGCAAAAGGGAAGAAATGAACCTACTTTTAGACCTTTATTATTGAATGCACAACATTTTAATCAGATAGGAGTACAATTTGTAGAAGATGGAAGTTATGATTTTGAGTTTATAGGTACTGAAGATATTTTAAATAAAAAAATACCCATTCAAGAAAGTATTAATAATGGGTTAAGATTTTTAGAAGGTAAAGATAACAATTATTGTTTATTTGATGGATCAGATTCAACATCCTTAATGGCATCTTTTGAAGTATTTGAAAAATCAAAAGCAAAATACTTATTTAAATCAGCAAAATCAACAATAGAACAATACTCAACACCAACAGCTTTTAATAAATGGTTTTTTGGGAATGGTAGTGATTTAGATTTATCTTATAAAATGACACCTGAAACTTATGATAGAGTAAAATTAAATGGATGGAATTTGGGGTATTATAATCCAAATTATTTAAATTTTGATAATTCTAATTTTGAACGTACAATAGATGTATGTGCTATATATCAGGGTTTTCATAAAGAAAATGGTGACCATGGAACTCGTAATGATATAATGTATACAAACCATAGAACAAAAGCATGGGAAATATTGGAGTCATCAAATAATATTTCATATGAAAAAGATAAAAGACCATTTCCTGAATTTGCAAATGTAATGAGAAAAAGTAAATGCACATTATCTCCGTTTGGTATGGGAGAGATATGTTTTAGGGATTTTGAAATAATACAATTTGGTAGTGTAATGATAAAACCCGATATGAGTAAAGTTATTACACATCCTAACATATATATTCCTTATGAAACTTATGTACCTTGTAAATTAGATTGGTCTGATTTAATTGAAAAAATAGAATGGGTAAAAAATAATCCTAAACAATGTAAAGAAATAACTGAAAACGCTAGACAGGTTTTTAAAAAATCTTACACAACAGAAAATTTACTTTTACATTGGTATAATATTATATCAACATTTAATGGAATAGAAATATAATGAATTACGTTTTTACATTTATAGGAGAGTTTGGTTATGAGTTATTTAATTGGCAAGGAGTAATTAGAAAATGGGCCCAAGAAAACAAAAAACCAGAAGATAAAATAATAATATGTAGTAGACATGGTTTAGAAAATATATATGAATTTGCAGACCATTATATTGATATATCCCAATTAGATTCTTATAATAACACAGTAGCTGATTGTTATAGAGCTTATGTTTGGCAAAAATTGGAAAATAAACCTTTTGAAGATTGGCCTATAATTGGAAGTGGACCTTTATATGATGATTTAGTAAATAATATAAAAAATGACATACAACAATTAGTTACTTCTTATTTAGATAGTAATTCAGTTAAATGGGTTTGGAGTTGTGATTATATTCAATTAGATAATTTTCATTTTGGTCATGGGGGACCTGGTGGAGGTAGTATATATTCAAATGGAAAATTTTTAGATAATAATAAATTTATTAAAATAAATATTGAAACTAATTTAATAAAAGAAAAAATCCAAAATAAAATCAATTTAGATTTAAATAAACCTTTTATATTATGCCAAACAGGATATAGAGGGGGCCATTATACTGAAAAATCTAATGTAAAAATAGACCATAATAAAGTTTTTAATAAGTTACAATCTGATATCCCTATATTATATTTAAATTTTGACTCAGGTAGATATTTTGATAGTACTTCAAATTTTAAAGTAGAATCTTATTCATGTAATAATTTTAATGAGCAAGCTTGTTTGGTTTTATTATCTTCTTATTGTATATTTACAACAGAAGGTGATTTTAGAAGCCATACATATATTCCTCCTATGTTAGGAAAAGATGTACATGTTGTAACTTCTAATGAAGTATTAAAATTACCATCTTCTTCATCAGATTTTTGGAATGAAAATATTTTTAACTTTGGTGGTAAAATGTATACATATGAATATGAAAATCTTAAAAATTTTAAAATAAAATGAAAACAACAGAAATAGATTTAAAATCATCAGTTAGAGAACAAGGTAAATATGTTACCCAAATATTTCATTTTGTAGGTGGAGTAAAAAGAACTTATGATGGTATTATAGTAGATAGTATTAGACAAGGTCAATTTACTAAATTTAAATGTAAAAATGGAGCTATGGTGATGATAAATGATGCAAATGTACTAATGATAGAAATTTTTGAAGAAAATTAATTATGGAAGAATTTAAAACACAAGATGACTTTGAAACTTTTGATATAATTTTAGATAAAATTAAAAATTATAAAAAAGGAGAAAAATTATATTATGTACGTTTTGGAGATGGTGATTTAATAATGATGTATCCTGAATCAGAAGGAAAAGTTATAGGAAGAGCTAATCAATTCAATACAACTAAACAAATCCAAAACGAATTATACAGAACTTGGAATATACAAGATGATAGGTATATGGTAGCAGGTTCATTAGGTTTATCAAGTCCTTTTAGTACAGATCATGGTACTGAAATGCATAATAAAGTAAAAGAATTAATATCTTCAGGAAAAATTATAGAAAGAAATGAATTTTATAGCCACCCTACTTTTGAATCTAATTTTATATTTAAACCTGATAAATTTATAGAATTTTGCAATTTAATAAATGATTATAAAAAAGTATGGATTAATCAGTTATGGCACAATAATGTAGAAACTATATTAGGAAATATTGAACACCATATACAAACACCAAGCACTAATAGTTATGAAAACATAGACGAATGGTACCCTGAACTTTTAAAAGTTATAGATGATGTTGATGTTATTATATTAGCAACAGGATTTAGTTCTAGAGTTTTAGCATCTAGATTATGGGATTTAGGCATTAATAAAATGGTTTTAGATATAGGTTCTGTAGTAGATATGTTTATAGCAAACACTGATTTAGTTAAAGTTATTAACACAAGAAGTACAATGGAAACTTATGAAAATCAAATAGCTGAAAGTTTAGAATATATCTTAGATAAATTAAATAAGTAATATGAAAACCTACATATGCACTTGTGATAAATTAATTAATGAAACTATGCAAATGGTTGATTATTTTTTCCCTAAATACTGGCCTGAGTCTGATGTAATAGTATTAGGTTATAAAAACCCAAGTTATGATTATAAGTTTGCTAAATTTATTTCATTAGGGAAAGATACAGGCTCTAAAAACCATTGTCAACAATTATTTGATTATTTTAGTAATATAGAAGATAAACATTTTATTATAGGAGTAGATGATCAACCCTTAGTATCAAAAGTAAATCAAGACATTATAGATTATCTAGAAAATACATTTAAATTAAATTCTGATATAGGTAGATGTAGTCTTACATTATCTAATGCTAGAAGATCTAATACTACTATAGATAATGTAAATATAAATAAAGAAAATGTTAGACTTTTTGAAAACCATGAAGGAGTGCCTTATAAATTATCTATTGTTTATTCTATTTTTAATAAAGAATATTTTTTAAAATACTTAGAAGAATCTAAAGATTTATGGGATTGGGAAATTAATGGATCTAAAAAATCAATCAATGATGGGTGGAGAATAATAGGAACAGAACCCGCCCCTTTAGATTATACACATCTCTATAAGGGGGGCGAATTAAGATTTGATTGGAATTACTCAACAGAGAATGCCCAACCTAAATATTTGTCAGCTAATGAACAAGAATTCCTTAAAAAAACTTACAACATATGAAAAACATAATCATATCAGGTTGTAGTATGTCAACAGATAGTACAAGTTTAGACTCGGGAGAAAGTCAAAATTCATTAGAAAAACAATATAAATCATATCCTTTTTTTATTAATACACATGATTTATTTAACGTACATAATATGAGTCAATCAGCGTTAGATAATGGAACTATATATAGAAATTTAATTTCTGGAGTAACTGAATTACTGCAAAAAGGTATTTCTGTTAATGATATATTTGTAATTGTACAATGGAGTGGTATTGATAGACATTCAATATACTCCGATAAACATAAAAAGTGGCTTTTATCAACACAAACTATAGTCCAAGGTGATGATAAAATTTGGGAAGAATATTTTCAAAATGAACACACTGATGAAATGTCATTAAATAACACATTAGAAAATATACGTAAAGCTCAGGAATTTTTATCATACCATAATATTAAATATACGATGTTTACAGGATGGAATATTTTTGATGATGAATTAGATTTAACAGCTTACGGTATAGATCCATTAAAATTTTGGTTTTATGAAGCTGAACATTGGAATTCATTTGAATTATCCATTATTAAAGATAAAGACTGTCCTTACCCATCTACTGAATATGATTCACCCCCAATTAAAAAATATGGAGGTTTAGCAGAATGGGTAAGAAAAAATTTAGATGAAAAAATATGGACTAGAAATAATGTAGGACATATGCACGACGATAGACATCCTTCAAATGAAGCTCAAAAAACATTTTGCGAAAAAATAATAATGAATTTAATAAAAATATGAGTATTATAGACGAATATAACTCCCACATAATTACAACTGGTTGTAGTTTTACAAATTTTGGAACAACATGGTCAGATTATTTAGACATGTCATTAGTAAAATATAAAAATGAAAAAATACATAACATAGGTTATAAAGGCAATTCTAATGATATTATTTTACGAGGTGTTATCACATATGTAGATAAATTGTTAAAAGAAGGAAAAAACATTGATTGTGTACTTATACAACTTACTACAATGGAGCGTAAATTTATGATTAATAATGGGTATTGGGAAATGTCTCCTCCTGCCCAAAACTTCCTAAAATCATCTTGGAATTCTTGGTTTATGCCTTTAAATGAGGGTTTTTCTAATAATATAGATTTTTGGAAAACATATTGGAAAGATATACATTCAGACGAATTACATTTCTTCAACTTATTAGAAAATATATTTACAGTACAAAATTATTTAAAATTACATAACATAAAATATAAAATGTTTTGTGGTTGGGATTTATTTACTGATTCTTCAGGTAAAGAAATTTTTAGCAAAACAGATAAATATGAAAACATAAATAATATTTTACTTAAAGATAAATTTAATCATTGTGAAGCTTATTCAAGTAATTCACACGGTAGAGCTACATCAGATTTTGGAATTCCTCAATTATGGGATTTAATTGATTGGGATAATTGGTGGTTTTTTGAAAATGAAAAAATAAAATATGGAGGTATTACAGAATGGTCTCAATATAATTTAAATCAACATGAATGGTATCAAGATGATCTTCATCCTTCATATAACGCACATGAAAAATTTGCCAAAGAAATTATTATCCCCCTAATCGAAAATAGTTAGGGTTATTTAAAAACAGTTAATACAAATAAAATAATGAACTTTATAAAAAGAATAATTCAATGGTTTACTAAAAAACGTAAACTAAAACGTAAGTTAAAAAATATAGCCAAACGAGATCCATTTATATATAAATAATATGAGAATATTAGGAATAAATTGTTTAAACCACGATGCTGCTGTATCCGTTATTGAAGATGGAAAAATCATATTTGCGGCCCATTCTGAACGTACTAGTCGTCAGAAAAATGATATGTATCTTAATGATGAAATAATTAGACAAGCATTAAAATATGGTAATCCAGATCAAATCGCTTATTATGAACGTCCATGGATTAAAAAAAGTAGACAATTATATGCTGGACAATATAATGAAGTATTTAATCTAAATAACTTACCTAGTAAATATTTACGTAAATGGTTTAAAGATTATAAAATTAATTACATTGACCATCATTTAAGTCATGCTGCTGCTGGTTACTATACTTCCCCTTATAAGGAAGCTGCTATATTAGTAATAGATGGTATAGGTGAATGGGACGTATTAACCTTATGGCATGGTAAAGGAGAAAATATTAAGAAATTATTTAGTATTAAATATCCACATTCGTTAGGATTATTTTATTCAGCAGCTACTCAGGCTATTAAGCTTAAACCATGTGAAGAAGAATATATTTTAATGGGTATGTCTGGTTGGGGTAAAGATAAACATTGGAAACAATTAGAAGAGGATTTATTTAAGACTGGCGAGTTATTAAAATTAAAATATAATTTACATAAAGGTCTAGGTTCATATATGGATGGTTGGGAACAGTTTGATGTAGCAGCAAGTACCCAAACATTAACGGAACATATATTAGATCGTATAGTTAAATATGTACATAAAGTATTACCGAATGTTGAAAATTTAGTTTATATGGGAGGTTGTGCATTAAATTGTGTAGCTAATGGGAAAATACTCCCTCAATATTATGATAATATTTGGATTATGCCAAATCCTGGAGACGCAGGTTCATCATTAGGGGCTGCTGCTGCATTATATGGTAAACACATTAAATGGGAGGGACCCTTTTTAGGAAACGAAATAAAAGGTAAATATCCTGTAAAGAAAGCTTTAAAACATTTATTAAAAGGTGAAATTATTGGTATAGCTAATGGTAAAGCTGAATTTGGACCAAGAGCATTAGGCAATAGAAGCTTACTAGCAGACCCTAGAGGTACAAAAATAAAAGATAAAGTCAATGAGATTAAACGTAGGCAAAAGTTTAGACCATTTGCGCCTGCTGTGATGGAAGAATATGCACATGAAATTTTTGAAATGCCTGTTGATCGTGTACCATATATGCAGTATACTGCGGTATGTAAATACCCAGATAAATATCCCGCAATTTGTCATGTTGATAATACTAGTAGAGTCCAAACAGTATCTAAAAAAGACAATCCAGGATTTTATGCTCTTTTAAAGGAGTTTTATAAAAAAACAGGGTGTCCTATGTTATTAAATACTAGCTTAAATATAAAAGGTCAACCAATTGTAGATAATGAACAACATGCGGCTGAATTTGAAAAGCATTATAATGTAAAAGTTATTACCCATGAGTAAATGTATTCTTATACAAGCTAATGGTAATAATCTAAGATTAGGTAGATTTTTTAAACAACCTAAATATGAATTGTATTATAAAAATACAAAAATAATTGAAACTATAATCCAAAACTCTTTACTAATCACAGATAATGTTTATGTAGCAGTAAGGAAAGAACATAAACTAAATTTTAATACTAAAAATATTAACTTAATTTACTGTGATCAAACAGATACTAGATTAGAAACTTTAAAACAATGTTTTCCTTATCTAAAAAAATATGATTCAGTTATAATTCATGACTGTGACACTATTATAGAATCTAAAGTGTTAAAAAATTTAAATAATAATAGTATAGCTATTACTAATTATAAATTAGATGGTTTAAAATATGGGTTTGTAAGTTTAGATAATAATTTTAAGTTTTTACAAGGTAATGAAAAAAAGAAAGAAACTGGACATATTACTATAGGTGCTTATTGTGTAAATATTAAAGAATATAGTAATTATTTAGAATGGGCTGATAAGGAAAGTATGTTAGATTATTATAATCAATGTAAAAGTGTAGATGTAGTATATTCAAAAAATCATACAAATTTAGGAGATATTAATTCATATATAGAAAATTTATGGTTATTGTAATAGATTTTGATGGCACTTTAGCCTTAGGAGATACTAAAGATATTAATTTAATGGTACCTAATTTAAAATTAGTATCACTAATAAATTCATTATATGATGATGGTAATATTGTAAAAATAGTTACAGCTAGAGGATGTAAATCTTGTAATACATTTAAAGAAAGATCTTTAAAGTATTTTAATATAATAACTAATTGGTTAGTAAGTAATAAAGTTAAATATCATGAGTTATCATTTTTTAAGGAAGGAGCAGATATTTACATTGATGATAGAGGTATAAACATAAAAAACACTATTTATTATGATAAATTAGATTCTAAATTTACTAATAATAAAGTTAGAAGAATTAATAATTTTGTAATAAAAAAAAGTACTTCTAGTATAAATGAAGTAAAATGGTATAACAAAGCATTAGAATTAAATATTAATATCCCTAATATATTAAGTTATGATAATGATACTATTACTACTAGTTTTATAGATGGGAAGTCATGTGATAATATAAATTTATTTATTGAAGTACTAAAAATATTTCAATTATCACCACCTACAAATAAAGTAGGATTTGGTACTTATATTCAAAGAATAAAAAACCATCTAGATAATAACCCCACAATTGTAAGTAAAAATAAACTACTTAAGTCTTTAAATTTAATTAATATACCTAATACTTTTAACCATGGTGATTTTTCAGTAAATAATTTAATAGAAAGTAATGGCAAATTATACTTAATAGACCCTATAATGAATGGTGATTTATTTCAGTCATATGTTATAGATGTAGCTAAACATCTATTTAGTATGCTTTATTATGATTTAAACTATGACCTATATAACCAATGTTATAACAAGTATATAACTGATTTAAATATAGATAAACAATCATTAGATACTTTAATTGCATGTGAATCTATTAGAGTAGCTAATAGAAAACCACAATTAATAGATATTTGTAATAATTTAATAGATATTTTATAAATGAAATTTACTTTTGGTATAATAACATCAAAACAAAATCAATCTCATGAATATGATGCAACTAATTATATTCCTGAAATTATTAATTCAATTCGATTGAATAATATACCTAAGGATTGTTATGAAATAATCATTATTGGAGGTGATGATAATTATAAATTAGATAATGATATAAAACATATACCTTTTAATGATGTAACTAAACCTGGTTGGATTACAAAAAAGAAAAATATCATTACTAAACATGCAAAATATGATAATATTGTGTATTCACATGATTATATTAAATATGATAAGAATTGGTATAAGGGTTTTTTAAAGTTTGGTAGTAATTGGGATATATGCATGTGTGTTCATCAATCACCAGATGGTTCTCGGTTTAGGGATTGGTTAACATGGGATGACCCAGATATTAATTTTCCTGGGGGAGGGTATCCTGCAACTAGTAAAAATAATGGACACCGAGTAATAATGCCTTCATATGAATATAATAATTCTCAGTATATGATGATATCTGGATTTTGGTGGGTTGCAAAGAAGAATACAATGTTAACTGACCCCTTAGACGAAAATTTAGTTTGGGGAGATGCAGAAGATGTAAAATGGTCATTTCAAGTTAGAGATAAATATAAATATAAAATGAATAAATATTCAATAGTTAAGTTATGTAAAAATAAAAAATTATCAGCTGAATATATAAATATTGATGATTCTACTCCAGATGGTAGATGGATTAATAAATACCAACATAAAAATGACAATTAAAAAAGACCTACATCAAGGCAAACGATGTTTTATTGTAGGAACAGGTACATCATTAAATGATATTGATATGTCATTACTTGATAATGAAACTACAATTGGTGTTAATTTAATATTACTTAAAAAAGATTTTACACCAGATTATCTTGTTGTAGCTGATACTACTGTTGTTCGTAAACATTATAATATAATATTTAATGATAAAATGAATAAAGGATATTATGTTTTAGGAAATGGTTGTACAATGACAGGTAAAGGTAATTGCAATTCAGGACCTGGTAGTACATGTGCTCCATTAGAACTAGATTTAAAATCATATCCAAATATATACCAATTAACACATAAAGAAAAGTCGGGTATTTTTATTGATCATATAGATGATGAACGTGAAAATTTATTAAAAACTGATCAATATTATATAGACCCTAATTTTAAACATTTTACATCCTATGGAGCAAGTACTATAGATAATTTAGCTATACCATTAGCTGTATATCTAGGTTTTAAAGAAATATATTTAATAGGATGTGATGGCAAATGGTCTCATTTTTATAATGATACAGCTAAAGCTGGTAGACGTGAATGGATTAATTATAGACATGTATTACCCATACTTAATAAACTAGATGTAAAATTATATAATAGTGACCATACTAACCAATTTTCTGAATTAGAACATATAGAATTAAATAAATTAATCAAAAAAACAGATGAATATTAATAGTATATTAAACCATAAATTAATAACACATTCAAAAGATATAGTTAATCTATTAGATGATTCTATATTAGGTCGTGTTGCTAGACAAAAAACTAATAACGCATCCTATACCCATGTGCTTTATTTAATAAAAAACATAATGGGCAATAATTGTACTACAGTGTTAGAAACGGGAACATTATGGGGTGGTGGATTATTAACTATGATGCAAGATAAACATAAATCTACATTTGTATCTGTAGATATGTTTACTGGATTTTATCCAGATTTATTAGGAGAAGGAAATACAGATTCAGAAGATGGTATTAATACAGTAGAAAAAGTTACTAATAACATAAATAATAATAATCCACATAACCATATATATGAATTAGTAAAGGGGTCATCTCATGATGATTTAGTAGTAAAATATATTCATACAAAATACCCAGTTATAGATTTATTTTTTATTGATGGTGACCATACTAAAAAGGGTGTATTACAAGATTGGGATGATTATTCACCGTTAATATCTAGTGGGGGTATTGTTATTTTTGATGACTATTGGTCTGGGGATTTATCAACTCGTAATTGGAGAAAAGAATTTGACGATGGTACTCCATGGATGGATGTAGTTGGCGCAGTAGATGAAATAACTAATTCTGTAGATTTTATAAATAATTGGAAAGTTATAGGATTATATGGTGATAAAAAAATAGTCCAAAAATTATAATATGATAAAAAAAGCACTTATAACGGGCATTAATGGTCAAGATGGATCATATTTAGCAGAATTATTGTTAGAGAAAGGTTATGAAGTTTGGGGTATACTTAAACGTAACTCGGTAGCAGAAAACCAAACATCTAGATTAACTGATAATGTATTTTCAAAAGTAAATTTAGAATATGCTGATATGTTAGATATGTCTTCATTATGTAGAGTGTTACAATTATGTAACCCAGATGAAATATATAATTTAGCAGCACAGTCTCATGTTCGTATTAGTTTTGATATGCCCATTTATACAACACATTCTATAGCAACAGGAACTTTAAATTTATTAGAATCTATGCGTTTAATGTGTCCTAAAGCTAAATTTTACCAAGCATCATCTTCTGAAATGTTTGGTAATAATATAGATAAAGATGGATTTCAAAGAGAAACAACACCTATGGATCCAGTTAGTCCTTATGGTTGTGCTAAGTTATACGCATATAATATTTGTCGTAATTACAGAAAGTCATATAATATGTTTATTAGTAATGGTATTCTTTTTAACCATGAATCCCCTCGTAGAGGTACAAATTTTGTAACTAATAAAGTTGTAAAAGAAGCTGTAAAAATAAAATTAGGCCTAACCACAGAATTAAAACTTGGAAATTTAAATGCTAGTAGGGATTGGGGACACGCTAAGGATTATGTAAAAGCAATGTGGTTAATGTTACAACAAGATAATCCCGGGGATTTTGTGTGTTCAACAGGTGTATCACACACAGTAAAAGATTTAGTAGAATATGTATTTACTAAACTTGATTTAGATTGGACTAAATATGTAAGTACTGATAAAAAATATTTAAGACCAGAAGAACTTGAACATTTAAAAGGAGATTGCTCTAAAGCAAAATTAGTATTAAAATGGAAACATAATTATACTTTTGAAACTATGTTAGACGAAATGATTATAGAATTTAAAAACAAATTAAAATGAAAAATATACTAGTAACAGGAGGAGGAGGTTTAGTAGGAAGTTCTATTGAAGCCCCTATTAAAATTACAAGAAATGATTGTGATTTAACAGATTTTAAAGATACATTAAACACATTTAAAAAATTAAAACCTGAGGGTATTATACATTGTGCGGGTAAAGTAGGGGGTTTAGGTGGTAATATGAAC
>MDSV01083119.1_pt1 | contig 12147 bp, 12 predicted proteins | sample 810851 | NCBI WGS metagenome assembly MDSV01 (sample SAMN05326640, study PRJNA326480) | marine metagenome | isolation source: seawater | place: Atlantic Ocean: North East | collected 2012
AAGCGGATTTGAACCGCTGACCCCCTGCATGCCATGCAGGTGCTCTACCAACTGAGCTATGACCCCTTTTTATAACTAAAAGTAAAAGTTTGTAATTATATAAGCAAAAATTTACTTAAAGCAACTTCAATAATACTTGAAATTAAAATATTAATCAATTAGCTATATTTGAAAAGAATTTAACTAATATTCCTAAAATTTAAATAAATAAATAAACTCGATTCTATTTAGATTTTCTGAAATTAAATTTAAGTTTTTGTAGGATTACTAACAATTTGAAAATAATCCTTGATCATTTATATGAGATATAATTTTGTTAACGCTTTCTTGGTATGTCCCATCTTGAAAACTCAATTTTTATAATTGATCAAATTAAATTTAGAATTAATTTCAACTGCAATCAATCTACTATTTTTTATTGGAATGATTTTTCAGAAGATAACAATTCAATATCTATACCTAAATTAATTGAAGAAAATTGTGAATCATATAAATCTAAATTCTTAGAATGGACCTATCTTATAGGAAATCAAAAAAGCGGTTCAAAAGATTTTGTAAGTTATTTAAAAATAAGAGATAATTTTAGCGCTTGGTGGTTTAGCTTATTAGTCGAGAAGTCAAATATTGGTAAGTCTAAATATATAGAGGATATAATCAGATTAATCGCGTTTTCTGATTTAGTTCAGAGTAGAAATATAAAAATCTTATATTTTTGTTTATCTAATAGAAAATTAAAAAATATTTTTAAAAAATATTGTGATAAAAATAACATAAAGTTTGTAAATCTCAAATCTTCTCATATAAATAAATTAAGTAAATATAATTTCAAAAAGTTTTACTTTAATTTACCTAACTTTTTTCAAGCTATTTTCTGGGTTTTTTTTAAAACATTATCAAGTTTGCCATTAAAAGGAGTAGGTATAAATGAATGGATTAAAAATAAAAATAGTCATATATTTATTTCATATCTAGATAAAATGGCAAATATTGATAGTTATAACTTTTTGGAATCGCCATACTGGGGTTCATTACCAAAAATTTTAGAAAGAGATTCAAAGAGATCAAATTGGATTCATATTTTTGTTAAGGATAATTATCTTAAAAATCCAAAGGAAGCATCAATTCATTTAAAAAATATGAACAAGTTTGGCTCTCAGTTTCAATCTCATGCAGCACTATATTCTTTTATGAATTTTAGAGTTTTATATAGAGTTTTTAATGATCTCTTTAAGCTATTCTTAAACTCTTTTAAAATACAATTTGAAAATAATCTTCCTGAATTATGTGGATTTCAATTATGGGATATTTATGAAAAAGATATTTTAAGTTCCGCCTATGGTCAAACATGTGCAGATAATTTACTCAACTTAAATCTTTTTGAAGAAGCTTTTCAATATTTAAATAATCCAAGGAATTGTTCCTATCTTCTAGAAAATCAGGGTTGGGAATTATCTATGCTTAGTTCTTGGAGGAGATATACTAAGAGTCAAGCAATAGGATTTTGCCATGCCACGGTTAGATTCTGGGACCTCAGATATTTTTCTAATAAGGACCAATATTTAGATAATTCTGATTTGTCTAAACCTAGACCTGATATTTTAGCTGTTAATAGTTCAGATGCATATTCTTTATTTAAAAAAGAAAAGTATCCTATTAACGAACTTGCTCAAGCTGAATCTCTAAGACATCTTTATATAGAAAAATATTTAGATAAATTTAATGCTAAAAAAAATAATTCAGGTTCTTTAAAATTAATAGTTTTAGGAGATTACTTTGAATTCAATACTGAATTTCAACTTTCACTCTTAAATTCTTTATCAAGTAAAACCACTAAAAAATTAAAAATAATATTAAAGCCTCATCCTTCTAGCAGAATAAAAGAAAGTTGGTATTCATCTTTGGATTTGGAAATTAAAAATAATCCTTTAAAAAGCTTGCTCCCTGAAGCAGATATTGTTTTCACAAGTCTTACAACATCAGCAGCTGTAGAAGCATATTGTTTTGGGTTGAAAGTAATAACAGCTTTAGATCCCAATAGTCTTAATTTATCTCCTTTAAGAGAAAAAAAGGATGTTTATTTTGTTAAGTCATCATTTGAGTTGGAAAATGTATTAATAAAATTAATAGCTGATGGAACCTTCAACAGACAAAGCAGAAGTTTTTTTTATATTGATAAAGATTTAAACAAATGGAAAAGATTTTTATACTAACTAACTTTTAGAGTTTAAATCTCATATAAATAAGATATTTTTTATTTTAAGTTTCAATTTTCTTATCACTCCTCTTACTGAAAAGATATTAGTTTTAAGGTAAAAATTTAATAAATAAATCAGATATAGATGCAAATACCTCAGATTTCCAGGGTTTAGTAAATCATAAAGTTTTACTTTATTCAAACCAAATGGAAAAAATGGGATAAATGTTGTGTCGTGAATGCAATGATTAAGCTTATATTTTCTATTGATATTTATATTATCCATGACATTTTTAATATCTTTTTCCTGGACATAATAATCATGATAAAAAGTTCTTCTTAGGATGTTATTTGGCGAGAAATACTTTTTTACACCATGAAATGAATTTGCAGTATGAATAAAAATTATTAATCTATTAGGTACTGGATCAACAATAACTTTTTGAATTAAACCATTTTGTGAAAATAAAATTGTATTTCCTCCCCAATTATTTTCCCAAGTATTACTTGCGTAGAATATAGTATTTGCAATGTGTCTAAAGGAACCATTTTTAATGTAAGAATGATCTATGTGGGAACCTAAGTATCCATTATTATTTGTAATATGAAATGGCGAATAAGAGGAATAACCTTCTGTTTCACCCATACTTAATATATTAAATTTTCCAATTTGCTCAGAAATTCTATCCTTTATTTCATTTGAAGCCATAATCCTAACTAATTTTTTTGCTTCCCTTTTCATTCTTGTGTCTTTATATATAGTTTTACGTTCTAAGGGGGTTCTAAATGATCTTTGCACCTCGTTATCAGCTTTATCTAATTCAAGCAATAATTTTTCAAATTCTTCTTGAGGTAAAAAGTTATCAATTATTGCATAGGGATAAGGATATTTGTTCCAATTGGACTTTTCTTTCGAAGCCATAAGAGATTGCATTTTAATAATCTTAACTTAATTAAATTAAAATACATCATTTTATTTAATCATTAAAAAATAACTTTTAATAAAGTAAGTATGTTTAAAAGTTAATTATTTATTTAAAAATTTTATTAATTTTGCAGGGCTACCTCCAATAAGACAATTAGCTGGAAAAGATTTATTTACAAGACTATTCGCAGCGACTACTGAACCATCCCCAATATTTGCACCTGGCAATATATAACAACCTGTGCATATCCAAACATCATCTCCTATATAAATATTTTTATCCAATTCTGAACTTGAATATTTAGCTCTTTTTTCCAAAGGCCAAAGATAATGAAAAGGTGAGTCAAAAATACTAACATTAGGGGCAATTTTAACTCTTTCTCCAAGTGAAATTGTTTTGCTTCTAGCAATAATTGCAGTTCCATTAAGTCCAGATTCTTTTCTAATAATTATTTTTGCCGAAGGATAGTGAGTTACTAAACGGCATGGAGAATACAAAGAAGTAGAAGAGGATCTTAAACTACTACTGTTTAATCCTACCTCATCTTCAATAATAATTTTGCTGAAAGGATTCATTTTAATAATAGGCTTACCTATTATGTTTATTTTTTTACCTAGTTCTACACCTTTTAAATTCAGTGATAAAAACCAAAATTTACTAAAAAAAGGTAAAAATTTCTTTTCATAGAAATTATCAAACTTAAAAAGTAAAATTCTGATTAACATTTTTTCTTCTTGTTGTTTTAAAATTATTATTAGCTAAAAGCTTTTTGATAATTTTATTTGGAAGTTTGAGTGCTTTAAAATTATTTTAGAATCCCTAATAACTTGAAACAAGTATTTTGAAAATAACTATAAAATTTTTCATTAGTTTTTAGGAATTTTCTAATATTCTATTTTTATTTAAATACTCTGATAGATCATTAGGATTTTTGTACATTAAAAAATCAACGAAAGATAATCTTGGATAAAAAAGCTTTTCCTGAATATATGAATCTTCCAATAAATCATGAAATGAAACTTTTATTTTTTTATTGGAGAAAATAGATAATTGATTCTCCATATAAGATCTTGATCCAATAGCTGTAATATATTCAGTTGTATTTAATTCTTCACAGATTTGAAGTATATATTCTGAAGCGTTCGATTCCATCTCCCTAGGTTTTAGATTGCTAGCCCTTATTATTTTTAAATTAATCCCAAAAATTTCTGAAATATTATTTAAATGATTTTCAATATAATCTACATAAGAAAAATTAGACATTGCTTTTAAATCAATAATCTTAGTGATTTCCTCTAAACCTAATTCGAACCTTTTTACGCCTCTATAAGCGTTTTTAAGAACATTGATTATTTTATTAGTTTTAAAGTCTTCTGAAATTTCTATTTCAGATAATTTATTATCTCTTTTTGCTTTTACAGTATTAATACCAATGTATTGAGTTTCTCCTTGTCTATTAATTATTTTGTTCCTGAACTGCCAACTCCTTTTTACATGTTGTACGCTATCAAGAAGTACAAAATTATCAGCTATTTGCATCCTATCTAAATATCCTAACCATGGCAGGAAATTGGGTTGGGTAATAACTGTTTTCATTGATTTACTAAAAAACTTTGCATCTTAATTTCTGTGAGTGTGCTTTGAAAGAGTGTTTATTCTTCCAAAAATTAAATGCCTTCAAATTATTCATCAAAACCTCTATTTCTAATTCTTTGACATCATTTTTTTTGAGTATAGTTTTCAAATTATTAAAAGCAATCGATCCGTAACCTTTTTTTCTATTTTCTTTTTCTATGAAAAAATGCATTAATCTCCATCTTTTTGTATTAGATAAATTTATTGAATTAGTTTCTAATATGAGAAATCCTATTAATTTATCTTCTAAGTAAACTCCCAAGAAATTATAGTTAGCTTTTTTAGAGAATTTTAAGCAACCTCTTATATATGATTTCCATTTATCAGTAGGATGGAAATCATTATCTAATTCTATAAAATAACTCAATGCCATTTGATAGAAGACATCAAAATCATGGTTTATAATTTTCTTTAATAGAATCATTAATCTTTTAAAAATTAGACTACAATCATAAATTAATACTTTAATGAATAATATAGTGATTATTTATATCTAAATAGTTTCTGTAAGATTATATTGCTATTTAGTCATTTATAATTAAATTTTAGTTATTAAAATTATAAAAAATATCTTCCAAATGAATTTAAATAATACTAATAATATATTTATTGATGGTAAAGAAATTGGATTATCAAAAGATCCCTTAATTGTAGCTGAATTGTCTGGCAATCATAATGGAAAAATTGAAAGAGCGAAGGAGATTATTTTATCTGCGAAGGATTGTGGAGCTGATGCAGTTAAAATTCAAACTTATACACCCGACACGATAACTATTAATCATGATAGTGAAGACTTTTTGATTAAGAAGGGACTATGGAAAGGGAAATATCTATATGATCTTTATAAAGAAGCTCATACCCCTTGGGAATGGCATAAAGATCTTTTTAAATATGCTAAAAAAATAGGGATCACATTATTCTCTTCTCCCTTTGATAAAACAGCAGTTGATTTTCTAGAAGAACTTGGAAATCCAGTTTATAAGATTGCAAGTCCAGAATTAATTGATCTAGAATTGATTAAAAAAGTAGCCTCAACAAATAAACCAATAATTTTTTCTACAGGTATGGCCTCTATCTCTGAAATAAGTGATGCAATTACTACAGCAAGAAAAAATGGTGCTCAGGATTTAATTGTTTTACATTGTACTTCTGCATATCCTGCACCTATTGAAGAGGCAAATTTATCTACTATAGATGAAATTTCTAAAAGATTTTCAGTTCTTGCAGGTCTTTCAGACCATACTAAAGGTATATTAGTTCCTGCTCTGGCTTCAGTAATGGGAGCGTGTTTAATAGAGAAACATTTCACTATATCAAGAAATGAGGGTGGAGTAGATAGTGATTTTTCTATTGAACCACATGAATTACAGAGACTTGTAAAACAAACAAAAGATGCAAAATCAGCAATTGGAAAACCTGCATTTGCTCCAACTAATTCTGAGGAAAAATTAATTAAAGGTAGAAGGTCTCTTTATATTGTAAAAAACCTAAAAAAAGGTCAAATAATTACTGAAGAATATGTTAAATCAATAAGACCTGGATATGGGGTATTACCAAAATATATAAATTTAATTATTGGTTCGAAAGCTGCTAGAGATTTGAATTTTGGAGAATCATTTTCGTTAGATATGATTGAAAATAATAATAAAATAATTGATAAAATTAATGAAGATATTTTAGAGTAATGAGTCTGCATAAATTAGAAAAAGTAAATCCTAATTCACAGGAACATATAGAATTACTTTATAAATTATTAATTAATAAAAAAGACAATATAAGTCATGAGAGAATTCCCGAATTAAAAGATCATATTTCTTTTGTTAGATCTAACCCTTATAGATTTTGGTATCTCATAAATACAAATAATAAAATCATTGGTTCCATTTATTTGGCAAACGACAATTCAATAGGTATAAATTTGTTTGAACCCAGAGTTGAAACTTATAAAGATATTATTCAAATTATTAAAAAAAAGCATATGCCTTTACCTCTTATTAAATCAATAAGAAATAAAGAATTTATAATTAGTGTAAGTATTAATAATAGAATTTTAAAACAAGCTTTAAAAGAAATGAAAATATCCAGGATTTCATCAACTTATTTAATAAATTAAATTTTTAATTTTTTGTTCTTGAATAGAAACTATCAATAATATCTATTGATTTGTAGATTGAATCAATATAGTTATAAAAGTGATATTGGTTAGTTTCTATTTTTTTCAAATTAAAGTTAAGGAAATTATTGATCATATTTTTAAATGCAAGATTGGAAAATTGCAAATTTTGTTCATTAGGCCAATTAATGATTTCTTTATTTTTATAATTGATTACTATAGATGTATTTATTTTTTCGCAATAAGAGAAATGAAAATTTATATCAGCTGATTTATTTTTATAATTCCCAGAAAATTCTAATTCAACAAAATCTTCTGATAAAACTTTTGGGTTTGTTAACAATCTATTAATTTCAAAGTCACTATTATCTATATTCAAAGTCATCAAAAAATAATGTAGTAATGATATGAAGTGAGAACCTAAATCATATAATACACCGCCCTCAGTATATTCTTTTAATTTAAACCCCCCAAGCTGGTTATGTTCTGGGTAACCTCTATTACTACCTGATCTGACAGATACTAGTAATTTCCCATTTAGATTTTTAATTTTTTTTAATTCCTCAATAGTTTTGTATGTTTCAGATCTGAAAAATTGATGATAGGCAGGGAACAGAATTATATTTTTTTGTTTAGCTATAGAAAATAGTTCTTTTGCCTGCAGTTTATAAAAGCATAATGGCTTTTCAATCAAAACATCTGCTGTTGAACTTTCTAAAATTATTTTTGCTAATTGGTAATGTGAGGAGTTGTTTGTGAGAATAAAAATTTTATCAAGCTTTTCTTTTACCAAAAATTTTTTAAGTTCTGATTCATCATCAATTAATTGGTAGTTATTGTCAAAATTAGTTGTATATTTTTTAAGGAACTCAATATTGATATCTTTATTTAAATCATAGAGAAAAATTTTTTTTATTTTTGAATTACAAAATAACCATGGTGCATAATGAATTCTAAAAATATGCCCTAAGCCCAATATAAGAATTCTCAATTTAACTAATTCCTAATAACTGTTTTATGTATTCATTTATTATAAAAGCCGAATATAATATACCTTTATCATTTAGATGTAGTCCATCATTATCAAGATGTAGGTTCTTATTTGGAAGTAAATTATTAATATATTCAATGTAGCTGTATTTCAAAGATAATTCCTTTCTAATCATATTAAATAAATAGATATTATTGTTTATAAGTGACTCTCTTTTATTATCATCTTTAATTTTTACTGGAGGTGTTGGACAAAGAATAATTTTTTTTGGGGAAAGGTTTTTAAATAAAATTTCAATTAAGTTAATCAAAAGTTCTCTATGCAAGTTTGGAGTCTCTATAAATGAGTTTAGACTATAATAATAGTTAGAATCATTTGTTCCAAATCCTATAAAAATATAATCTATTTTTTTTAAAGGTAATGGCCCTTTTCTTATATATCTATCATGAAAAGTAAAAAGAGTATCTCCGTAATTTGAATAATTATAAATGCAGACATTAAATTCATTTAAAAGTTCTGATAAAGTCATAATCAAGTTCCTAGGTTCATTATTAATAAGATTATTTTTAACTAAAAACTGTGAGTCTCCTAAGAAGATTATTTTATTAGTCATTTTGATTAATATATTTTCTTATTACTGGGAATGAAGACTTTCTTGAAGTCCTTTCATTTTCATCAAAGGGAACTTGGCAATAACATCCAGCTATTTTTTTTGTTCTTCAGATAGTTCTTGAAATATATGGTTTGGGATATTATTTGCATTATCAAAAGATTGTTTTAAAAACCAACGACCAAAATTCAGAAAAATTGAAGCTCTTCTCCCTTTACTTTTTTTTTCGCTTGAAGAATGCCATAAACAAGTATTAAAAATAGCTAGATCTCTAGGCTCCATCACTAATAAGTCTAATTTGTTTTTAAGTTCGTCATTCAATTTATTGTCATTTGGAGGATATTCTTTATAACTTGCTGATTCCTTTACAATTTGTGTAGCACCATTTGTGGCATTAAAAGAATCAAGTGGAATGCAAAACTGGAGGCCTAAAATATGATTACATCCAGGAAGATTGGAATCTATATGTAGTTGTTGTGATGGGTTCTTCCCATAAAGCGATCTTATTGCCGAGCCAACTAATATATATCCTTCGGAACTTTCATATGAATATTTATTTAGTATTGCATTACATATTTTTTTTATTACCTTGTTAGAAATTAAATCCCAGAAAAAAAGAGATTTGGTATGTAAATTATTTATTACTAATGCATTATTTCCATGAAAAGATTTGTGGTTTTCATTTAGATCACTTTGTTTATTATTATCAATTTTGTATTTTTCTAAAAATTCTATTGAATTGAGAATTTCTCTCTCATTGAATACGTTTTTCAAAATTGCATAACCATTATTTTGAATAGAAAAAATACCATCATTAATTTCTTCATCGCTGATATTCTTGAATTCTTTATTCATATTGATTTCTAAATTAACAAAACAATAATAATTATAATATTATTTTATATCAAATAGTTTATAAATATTTTTAAAGTAAATTATAAAGTTTGTAAAAGGAAAGTAATTAGTTTTTGATGTTTTCAAATGCTTTTATAACTATTTCCAGATTTCCTAATTAAATTAATAATAGTATTATTTGATAATTAGAAAAGAATGACAAACAAACTTTTAAATTGAATATAGGTTTTAAATGAATTTGAATAATCCATATTTGCTTAGATTATGGGCCATTGATAAAAATGCCCCAAAAAAACCAATAACAGATGACGAAAAGAATTTTGCTATTAGTCTTTCAAATGATAGAAAGGAGGAATATATTCATTCAAGAGGATATGTTAGGGAAGTTTTATCTAAAGTACTAGGATTACCTCCTTTGGAAGTTCCAATATTTGCCCCTCCAGGGAAACCACCTATTTTGAAAGAGTCATTAGGTTTTATAAGCTTAAGTCATTGTGATTCTTTGCTGGTGATTTCTTGGTCTTTTCATGATCTTGGAATTGATGTAGAAAATCAAAACAGAATTTTTGATGGAAGAAAATTAATAAAAAGATTTTTTCTTGAAAACGAGTGTAAAAATATTCTTAATTGCTCTACAGATGATATTAATGCTAATTGTCTTAAATACTGGGTATTAAAAGAGGCTTCTATTAAGTTATTAAGAGGTAAACTTTTTAGAGATTTAGAAAAAATAGAGATAATTAATGATGATTTTGCCAATTACGAATTAGATAGTCGATTAATTAAAATTAAAAATATTTATTTTAAAAACTATATAATAGGAATTGCTTCATGGAACGAAGATATACTTAAAGATATAAAAATATGTATTTATTAAACATTATTTATAAAGTTTAGATAGAATTTTTAATTGTAATATAAGATTGATTTATTGAAATTAAAAAATTTATAATTTAATGATTATATTAGATAAACTTACAAAAATAAATTTTCCAATATATTATATCATTGCGTTTTTAGGAATAAATATAGAAATTTATAATATGAATAAATTTAAGAATATCTCAATAGGTAAAAGGGGGTACTTAAGGGCCTTAGAATTTAAAAATAGAGATAATTCTTTTTTAGTAAAAAGTTTGTATTTTAGATATAAAACCAAGAACCCCTTTTCTATTTATATGCCTAAATATATTGAAAAAACGCTTAATAACTTTTTCCTAAATATTGATAATGTTGTTATAAAAATCCTTCATGTTTTTGAAAATTTTATATATTCATATCAAACTGGAATTCTTGTTGCATATGCTGCTCAAGAAAAAAATTCAAAGACTATATTCATAGTCCATAGTAATTTATCTAATTATTTATATTTAATAGTAAATCCGGAATTTAAAAGTTCAGTTATTCATCTATATAATCCTTTAGACGATATTTATAAAGTTTTATCCTTGTCAATAAATCTTTTTTTGAAATTATTTGATATTTTTATCAATAAAAGTTTTTTCTTCTTTAAGAAGAAAAAAGTAAATATTGATAATAAAACTAATTTAAATTATAAGAAATATAAGGTAGGTATTATCTTTCATGGAAATAATACCTATGGGAATTTATATGATAAAAGTCATTATTTTTCAAAAGATAAAAAAAGTCCTCTTTATAAAGATAATATGTTGCATTTTTATTCAGCTGTTTCCAATAAAAATCTTTTGAAAAATAAAAATGAAAGTATCTTCCTTTATGATATTAAATTACCCAATGAATTTTTAATTATTGCTTTACGCAAAACTTTTAAATTATTTATATGCTTATTGCCTAATTTGAAAAATCCCAAAGAGATATTGGGGACAATTTTAATTTGTTTAATTTATATAAAATATTTGAAATGGAAAAATATCTTTAGTAAATATGAATTAACTGATTTAATAATAGATTTTGATATTAATTTCTCTAAGTCAATTTCACTTGCTTTGGAATCTTTATCAGTAAATACAATATCTATTAATGAAAGACCTTTTTTGTTGGGTTTACATCCTTGGGGGGTTATTGTTAATAAATATTTTTTACCTGGGGAAATTTATAGAAAATATGCAGAATCTAATAACTCTTATATTTTTAATGATTCATATATTCTAGGACAATGGAGAACAAAATATTTTTATCAGTTTAAAGAAAATACTATCAAATCTGTTAACTTCGCTAAATCTATAACAAACAAAAAATCCATAATGGATTTTGATCAAACAATAGTTTTCTTGGGATTATTTTTAAAAACTAATGTTTCAAATTTTTATGTAAATAAAACAGCTAACGAAAAGTTTTTTTCTATCATATCTCAATTTTCAGGCAAGTATCCTGAGAAAGCAATTATCCTAAGAATGAAGCATTTGAATTCTGGAGACTTAGAATATATAGTTGATAAATTTAAAGATTTAAAAAACTTTTTTCTTTGTGATGATTATAGTAAGTTTGGTATTAGTTATTTGCTTTGCAAAAAAGCTGATTTAATTATATCTGTTCCTACTTCATTAGCTGAAGAGTCATTGGCCTATGGCAAATATGTTTTGTTAATTGATGATCTATTTACAGTTAATCCATATTCTTCATATCTATATCCAAAAGAATTTCAATTTGCAATTCCAAAAAATAATAAAATTCTCTTCTCGAAAGCAAATAAAATTCTTAAAAAAGAAAAATCTATTATTAGCAAATATCATAATTTATCACAGTCTATGCTTGGTGAATGTGATTTAAGTTTAGAGCATGAAATACCTGAAGCTTTGGAAAAAAGTTTGAAGTGCAATGAATTGATTTAGTCATCTAATA
>MDSV01064619.1_pt1 | contig 12145 bp, 10 predicted proteins | sample 810851 | NCBI WGS metagenome assembly MDSV01 (sample SAMN05326640, study PRJNA326480) | marine metagenome | isolation source: seawater | place: Atlantic Ocean: North East | collected 2012
TGCTGATTTATGTGCTAAAATAAAGTCTTTTCCTCCCGTTTCACCAACTATCCTTGGGTATGATTTGTATTTCTCAATATTATTTCCAATATTTTTCCAGAGTGTACGAAATACATTAGTGCTTCCTGTAAAATGTAATCCTGCAAAGTTTTTATCTTTAAATATTGTATTCGAAATTTCTTTACCACTTACAGTTACCATATTTATAACTCCGTCAGGCAATCCAGCAGCTTGAAATAATTCCATGATTATCTGTGCAGAATAGATTTGTGTTTCGGCTGGCTTCCAGATCACTACATTTCCAAGCATAGCAGGTGCGGCACAGAGATTTGCACAAATTGAAGTGAAATTAAAAGGTGTTAGCGCAAAAATAAAACCTTCTAAAGGCCTATGATCTAGTCTGTTCCACATCCCAGGACCTGATTCAGGTTGTTCTTTATAGAGTTGACTAATGTACTGGACATTGAATCTAAAGAAATCAATTAGTTCACAAGCTGCATCAATTTCAGCTTGCATTACATTTTTACTTTGAGCAAGCATAGTAGCTGCATTCAATTTTGCACGGAATGGTCCGGCTAATAAATCCGCGGCTTTTAGAAATATTGCAGCTCTATTTTCCCATTTCATCTCTGCCCACTTTTTTCGAGTAGACATAGCTACATCTATAGCAGCTTGAACTTCTTTTGAACTACCATAATTTGAGGTGCCAATCTTGTGTGAATGTTCATGAGGAGGACTTAGAACTCTCTTATCATTTGTATAGATTTTCTTACTGCCAATATACATAGGTATATCAATAGTTGTATTATACATTCTTTTATATTCTTGTAACAAACAAGCTAATTCTTCACTACCTGAAGCATATTCTTTAACCGGTTCATTTACTGCATTTGGCACATTGTAAAATCCTTTTGACATTTTTTTATTTTTTAATTTTTTGCAAATTTAATTATTATAATACTAAAAAAGTTCTTTTGAAGAAGATTTAAGAAATCCTACTAATTTGTCGTATTTGTCACCTATATCTCGATAATAGACATATATATAATAATCATTACGAGTTTGATAAAAAGTACCTTCAATAAAACTTACATCTACATGATTTGTAGTTGTATCATTAAGAGCATAATGGTAATTATAATATCCTTGCTTTAAGTAAATATTTTTTTCATATTTTTTTTTCTTTTTATTATAAATTAATCTAAAATCCTCTTTAAGTTCCCAATCAGATAATGCCCCTAATATATAAAGATCTCCATAAATAATGTAATCTGAAGGCAAGGTAAATTGTATGAAAGCATAGTCTGCTTCTATTGATGAATTCCATCCTTCTTGAGATTCTATAAAAAACTTTCCATTAATATCAATGTCAATTGAGTAGAGATCAAAAGATCTTTTTTTGTCATTAAAAAGGTTCACATGGTAATGAGAACTATCAAAGTATATATCTTTTATTTTTTCAGATTGATATCTTAGACTTTTAAAATCAAAATATCTAAACTCGTTGTTTCCAAAGAAAAGATTGTCGTCTTCATAATCATAAATTAGTTCATCGTTTCTTACAAATTGAGGTTTAAGATCAGTAATGGCATTATCTTCTCTATTGTTTTGTTTAATATGAACTTTTATATTTTGAAATGGGTCTGATACTACTAATTTAGGATGTTTAATTGTAAAGTCAATCTCATGCTTAGTGTTCCTGTCTTTTGCAAGTGTAGCGCGTCTAACTTTAGCGTCAATATGTACTTTTTTATCTAGTACCATAAAGCGTTTATAGAAAATAGTCCCACCATTTTCTTCAAATACTTTTAGTATGTAATTACCTGAAAGAATTGGTTTGATATTTTGTGTTGGGAATTCAAATTGATAATGTGTGTATTTTTGTATAGTATTAAAAGAGAATTCATAATTTTCTATATATTCTTCAGTAAATCCATTAATATATTCATTTTGCATTAAGTTACTTGCAGACCAATCTGAATTACAGTGATAAAAAGTATATAAGTAGTCTTTCTTATCTCCATCAAGGTCATCAAAACTTACTAAAAGTTTATCATTACTTGATAAATTAATAATTGCTTGTGAGAGTTTGTCGTTTTTTTTATGACAAAGTACAGTTTTTATGTTTTGTTTAAAAGTTTGATTTTTAAAGATAACATTATTTTCTTTTTCTTCTCTATTCTGATTTTCTTCAATAAATTCTGTTTGCTTTAATGTATAATTATTTTTATAAACTTCATTTTTACTCCCGCATGAACATAAAATTAAATTACTTAAAAAAATAACTGTTGAAATGTTGATAAATCTCATATTGATTTTAGTTGTAAATATGACTAAAGTTAAATGCAAATTTAATATTTTTGCAAATAATAAAATTAACTAAGTATTATAGATGTCTAAAGATATCAAATTAAAGAAAGGTTTGTCAATAAATTTGCTTGGTGAAGCTGATAAGGTTTATGCTTCAGTTAAGCCTAATCAACAGAGCCGTAAATATGTAATGAAACCAACTGATTTTCATTCTTTAACTCCAAAATTGCATGTAAAATCTGGAGATAAAGTTAAGGCCGGCACTAAACTTTTTTTTGATAAGAGTAATGAAAAGGTTCACTTTTGTAGTCCAGTTAGTGGTGTGATTATGGATATAGTTAGAGGTGAGAAGAGGCGTATTCAAGAAATAGTTATAAATTCAGATATGCATATTGAATACGAAAGTTTTCCTACTTCATCATCTGATGTTTTAACTAGAGAACAGATTATCGAGTTTATGTTAGATGGAGGCGTTTGGCCATTTATAAGGCAAAAACCATATGATATTATTGCAAATCCACTTGATGTGCCAAAAGCAATCTTTATTTCTACATTTAATTCAGCTCCATTATCTATTGATAATGATTTTGCTCTTTATGGTATGGATGATTTGTTTCAGAAAGGCTTAGATTTTATTGTAAAATTAACAAAAGGGAAGACACACTTAAATGTAGATGGTAATACTAATAGCTCAAAGTTATTTACTTCTGCAAAAGGTGTCGAAATAAATTATATTTCTGGTCCTCATCCTGCAGGAAATGTTGGGGTGCAGATTCATCATATTGATCCAATAAATAAAGGAGATATTGTTTGGTATTTGGAACCTCAAGATGTTCTTGCAATTGCAAGACTGTTTATAGAAGGGAAATATGATGTTTCAAGAATTGTTTCTTTATCTGGTTCCCAGGTTTCTAAGCCAAGATATTATAGGACTATTTCTGGTGTGCCAATTTCTAATTTACTCTTTGAAAATCTCAAGGATGGAGATAATAGAATTATTTCAGGTGATATTTTAACAGGAACTAAGATTGGTTTGGATGGTAATTTAGGTTTTTATGATACAACTGTAACTGTGATTCAAGAAGGTAAAGAGCAGGAGTTTTTAGGTTGGATTTTACCTGGTATTAATAAACTATCTGCCTCAAGAACCTTTTTTTCTTGGTTGAACCCGAGTAAAAAATACAAAGTGAACTCTAATATGAATGGAGAAGAAAGGGCTTATGTAGTTACCGGGGCATATGAAAAAGTTTTGCCTATGGATATTTATCCACTCCAGTTAATTAAATCAATAATGATTGAAGATATTGATTTAATTGAGCAATTAGGTATTTATGAAGTATCTCCAGAAGATTTTGCACTTTGTGAATTTGTTTGTACTTCAAAGCTTGAGGTGCAATCTATTATTAGATATGGATTAGATTTAGTTAGAAAAGAAAATAGTTAAAATGAAATTATTTAAAAATATCCTTGAATCTGTCAAGCCACATTTCTTAAAAGGTGGAACATTAGAGAAAATGTATCCTGCTTATGATGCATTTGAAACTTTTCTTTTTGTTCCAGGACATACTACACAATCAGGATCTCACATTAGAGATTCTGTAGATCTTAAGAGAACTATGGCATTTGTTGTTATTTCATTAATTCCATGTATTATTTTTGGTATGTGGAATATTGGAGATCAATATTTTCAAGCTATTTCTGAAGAAACAGATTTTTTAAAGAATTTTATTTTTGGTTTTTGGAAATTTCTACCTTTATTAATAGTTTCATATGCAGTTGGTCTTTCAGTAGAGTTTGCCTTTGCTATTTCTAGGGGACATTCTGTAAATGAAGGTTATTTAGTTACTGGAATGTTAATTCCATTAATTATGCCAATAGATGTACCTTTATGGATGCTTGCAGTCTCAGTTATTTTTGCAGTTGTTATAGGTAAAGAAGTTTTTGGAGGTACTGGAATGAATATTTTAAATCCTGCATTAACAGCTCGTGCTTTTTTGTTTTTTGCTTATCCCTCTCATATGTCTGGTGATAAAGTATGGGTTCATGGAGCTAATGTTGATGGATACTCTGGGGAAACTATACTTGGTGCATTAGCAGCTAATAAAACATCTTGGAGTGATTTACAATGGAATTTTAATGATGCATTGTTTGGTTATATTCCAGGTTCATTAGGAGAAACATCTTTTATTGCTATATTATTAGGGGCTTTAATCTTAATTTTTTCTGGAGTTGGGAGTTGGAGAATTATTGCCTCTACATTTGTTGGAGGATATTTGACAGCTTTATTATTTAATTTATGGGGCGTTAATTTTTTAATGAGCACACCAGCTCATATTCATTTGTTAATTGGAGGTTTTGCTTTTGGAGCTGTATTTATGACTACAGATCCAGTTACTGCGACCCAAACTAATAAAGGTAAGATTATCTATGGCTTATTAGTTGGTTTTTTTGCAATTATTATTAGAGTTTTCAATCCCGCATATCCAGAAGGAATGATGTTAGCAATTTTGTTTATGAATGTATTTGCTCCACTTATTGATCATTATATAGTTGCAGCGAATATTAAGCGAAGATTAAATAGAATAAAAGCATAAATTATGAATGTAAATAGTAATTATTATACTTTTGGTTTTGCTACAATAATGGTATTTATTGTTGCTGCACTACTTTCATATGCTTATATTGAATTGAAGCCTTTTCAGGATACAAATATTGAATTAGAGAAACAACAAAATATTTTAAGTTCTGTTGGTATTAATATTGAAAGAGAATTAGCAGACGATGCATATTCTAAATACATAGAGGAGGAAATAGTTTTAAATTTTAAAGGTGAGGAAATAGATGGTATTGCTTTTGAGGTAGACTTAAGTAAGGAGGTTAAAAAGGATCAGTCTAACCAGTCACTACCTTTATTTATTAGTAATATTGAAGGAAAGAAACAATATATTATCCCACTTAGAGGTAAAGGTCTTTGGGGTCCAATTTGGGGTTTTATTGCTTTAGAATCGGACTTGAATACTGTATATGGAGCTGTATTTGATCACAAAGGTGAGACACCAGGCCTTGGAGCAGAAATTAATATGCCATTCTTTCAAGAACCTTTTATAGGCAAAACAATTTTTGATGGAGAAAATTTTACTTCTATTAGAGTAGTTAAAGGAGGCGCCCCTGATGAAGATAATCATGCTGTTGATGGTATTTCAGGTGGGACAATTACTTCTGATGGAGTCACTGATATGCTATTAGAAAGATTAAATATGTATCTACCTTACATAACTAAAGAGAGGTTAGAGATAGAACAGTCGGTCAAAATGGATTCAGTTCTAATATTAAATGATTTAATAACACTAAAAGAGAATGAGTAATTTTTCCATATTTTCTAAAAAGGATAGAAGGTTGTTAAGTGACCCTCTTGATGACAATAATCCAATTACAGTTCAAGTACTTGGCATTTGTTCTGCATTAGCTATTACAGTGCAATTAAAGCCTGCTGTTGTAATGGCATTATCAGTTCTTGTTGTACTTTCAGTTGCTAATGTAGTAGTTTCACTTATGCGTAATATGATTCCATCAAGGATTCGTATTATAGTTTTTTTGGTAGTAATTGCTACACTTGTAATTTTAGTTGATCAGGTATTGAAAGCTTTTGTTTTTGATGTTAGTAAAGAACTTTCAGTATTTGTAGGATTAATTATTACTAATTGTATTATCGCTGGAAGACTAGAGGCTTTTGCGATGGCAAACCCGCCTGGCAAAGCTTTTCTTGATGGACTAGGTAATTCTTTTGGATATGGAATTATATTAATTATTGTAGCCTTTTTCCGTGAGCTTTTAGGAGCAGGTACTTTATACGGTTATCCTATAGTAGAGAAATTGGGATTATATAATTTTGGTTATGAAAATAATGGTATGATGATTTTACCTCCTATGGCTCTAGTTACAGTTGGTGTTTTAATTTGGTGGCAAAGATCTAGAAATGAAAAATTAATAGAAGATAATTAATGGAAGAGTTAGCAAATATTTTTATTAAGTCAATATTTATTGACAATATGGTTTTTGCCTATTTTTTAGGTATGTGTTCTTATTTAGCAATTTCTAAAACAGTTAAAACTTCAGTTGGAATGGGAGCTGCTGTTATTTTTGTTTTAGGAATAACAATACCATTTAATTATTTGTTAGAAAAGTATGTATTGAGAGAAGGTGCATTACAATGGGTTTCTGATGATTTTATTAATGTTGATTTATCATTTTTATCTTTTATTATGTTTATAGCAGTTATTGCTTCTATGGTTCAATTAGTGGAAATGGTAATAGAAAAATTTTCACCAGCCTTATATAGTTCTTTAGGAATATTTTTACCACTTATTGCTGTAAACTGTGCAATATTAGGTGGTTCTTTATTTATGCAAGAAAGAGATTATTCTAGTATTATTGAAGCTACTGTTTTTGGACTTGGATCTGGTGTTGGTTGGTTTTTAGCAATTGTTGGTATTGCAGCCATTAGAGAAAAGATAAGATATTCAAATGTTCCACCGGCTTTAAGAGGATTAGGAATTACTTATATAATTACTGGTTTGATGGGTATAGCATTTATGAGTTTTATGGGGATTAAATTATAAGATCAAGCATATTAATATGATATTATTAAATACAGTACCAGTTTTTGAAACAATTTTAGGAAGTATAGCAGTATTTCTTTTAGTTATATTTACCTTAGTTGGTCTTTTGTTATTTGTTAAGACAAAATTATCTCCATCAGGAAAAATTAAAATCATGATAAATGGAGAAAAGGAACTTTCTGTTGATGGAGGAGGTACTTTATTATCAGTTTTATCTAATGAGGGGATTTTTCTTCCTTCTGCATGTGGTGGTGGTGGAACATGTATACAATGTACTTGTCAAGTGCATAGTGGAGGAGGAGGTATTTTGCCTACAGAGGAACCTCATTTTTCTAGAAAGAAAATAGCTGCAGATTGGAGGTTGGGTTGTCAAGTAAAAGTAAAAGAAGATATGAATATTTCTATTCCTGAAGAGGTTTTTGGAGTCAAAGAATGGGAAGCTACAGTTGTTTCCAATTACAATGTTGCTACTTATATTAAGGAATTTATTGTTGAAATTCCTGAAGATATGGACTATTTAGCTGGGGGTTATATTCAAATTAAGGTACCTGAAGGAGAAGTTAAATATGCTGATATGGATGTTACAGCTCATCCTACTGATCATCCTGGCATACCAGATAAATTTGAAAAAGATTGGGAGGAAGGTACATATGCTTTAAGGAATTTGGTAATGAAAAATGATGAAGAAATTGTTCGAGCATATTCAATGGCATCATATCCTGCAGAAGGTAAACGGATTATGCTGAATGTTAGGGTTGCTGCTCCACCTTGGGATAGAAGTAAAAATACTTGGGCAGATGTTAATCCTGGTATTGCTTCATCTTATATTTTTGGGTTAAAAGAAGGAGATAAAGTAACAATATCAGGACCGTATGGAGAGTTTTTCATAAATGAAAGTGATGCAGAGATGTTATATATAGGAGGTGGTGCTGGTATGGCTCCTATGCGTTCACATTTATATGAGTTGTTTAGAACTATCAAGACAGGTAGAAAAGTTACTTTTTTTTATGGAGGTAGATCAAGAGCAGAACTTTTCTATATACATTATTTTAGAGATCTTGAAAAAGACTTTCCAAACTTTAAATTTCACTTAGTTTTATCTGATGCATTACCTGAAGATAATTGGGTGGAGAAGAAAAATCTAGATGATCCTGAGGGAGATGGTTTTTCTGGTTTTGTTCATCAGGTTGTTATTGATAAATTTTTATTAAATCATGAAGCCCCTGAAGATATTGAACTTTATTTCTGTGGTCCTCCATTAATGAATCAGGCTGTTATTAAGATGGCTGATGATTGGGGTATTCCTGATGAGAATGTCCGTTTTGATGATTTTGGTGGTTAATATATAGCAGATTAATATAGTTTTTAACTATTCTTATCTTTTTATTTCATGAGGGTTATTTTTTATTTACTTTTTCTCTTACTTTTTTCTTGTTCATCTAAAGATAATACTGTTTTAGTATATAACTCAGGTGAGGCTCAGGGAAGTTACTATCATATTAAATATATGTCAGATAATGGTTTAGATTATCATTCAGATATAGATAGTCTGTTAATGAAAGTAGATAGTTCTCTTTCTATTTATAAGAAGTATTCTTTAATTTCTAGATTAAATAGAGGAGAGATATATAAAACAGACTCTTTATTTAATATTGTCTTTAATGCTGCGAAGAGAGTATATGTAGAAACTGAAGGTAATTTTGATTGTTCTGTAACTCCTCTAATAAATGCATGGGGGTTTTATAAAGAAATATTAGGTGATTCTATTGTAGTTGATTCTACCAAATTTAGAAGTTTATTAAATTATATTGGTTTTGATAAAATTCAATTAATTAGAGATTCATTATTATTACCTGCAAAAATGTCATTAGATTTTAATTCTATTGCTCAAGGTTTTACTGTTGATCTAATAGCTAGCTATTTAGAAGAAAGAAATGTTAGAAATTACTTGATTGAAGTAGGGGGTGAGATTTTAGCAAAAGGTAAAAATGATGATGGTGAGCTATGGAAAATTGGTGTTGATAAACCAAATCAGTTTATTGATTCTGATAATCGTTTTCAATTCATTCTAAATTTAGAAGATAAAGCATTAGCAACTTCAGGTAATTATCGTAAATTTTATGAAATTAATGGAGTTAAGTATTCGCATATGATAAATCCATTTACAGGTTTTCCTACTAGAAATAATTTATTAAGTGTAACAGTTATACATGATGATTGTATGTTAGCTGATGCTTATGCTACGGCATTTATGGTAATGGGTGTAAAAAAGGCAAAGAAATTTGTTGTAAAGAACCCTGAGATTGAGATTTATTTGATTTACACAGGTGAGGATGGTAATTGGAGGACTTATATTAGTCCAAATATGAAAAAAAGAATTGTTAACTAAATATTTTCATTTTTACATTTTTCTTCAGGTTGTGCACCACAAAATCCACAAGCTTCTCCTTCTTTGTTAATTAATGGATTTTGACTAGCACATGTTCCAGCAAATTCACCATTTTTTTTTAGTAATATTTTTATTCCAATACCAGTAAATACAAATATCATTAAAATTAATGTGATTAAAAATATGATTGTAAATGACATTACAATTACTTTAATTATTAATAGTGATTTTTTTGACTATTGTTTTATTTTCTATTAGCAATTTTATAAAATATATACCATTACTAAGTGATTTAGTGTCAATTTTATCTTTAACTTTAGATGTTATAACTAATTGTCCAAAAGAATTATATATATTAACTGATGAATAAGCACCGTCAATATTTAAAATATTTGTAGCAGGATTTGGAAAAATAATAATATCATTCTCTTTCTCATTTAGACTAGTAGTTGAGGCTTCATTAATTTCAATATCGTCTATATATAAATTGTTTCCACCTGCACACATTCCTTTAAATGCTATCATCACTTCAGGATTTCCATCATAAGAACTTAGATCAATGATATCTGTTTCCCATTCACTTGCTGAAGGATAGAAATTTCCAGATGGTGAGACAGGATTAGTAGTTGCAAGATCTGGACCAGCTAGCTCAGAAACTAGATTCCATGTAGATCCACAATCTGTTGATACATGCAGTTGTAATTTATTATTATCAAATCCAGTAGCCTGAGCGTGAGAATAAGAGTATGTTATTTGGTTCCCAACTGAATTTGAAAAATCAAGTTTTTCAAAGACTAACTCAGCATACTCTCCATTATCCATTTGGCAAAATTGCCATCTAAAAGAATTCTGACTATTTCCATATCCTCCCGAATTTGGTCCCGGCCATGTTGCATCAATAATAAATACTCGATGACCTAGTGGGTTTAGTAGTAATGCATTATTTGGTGCTGATGTTTGGTTAGCATATCCTTCAAAACCTTCATTGTGTGAAGTTGCAAATGCATTAGGAGAAATAGTATTAAAAGTTCCAGAGCTTGCTAGATTATTATTAGGAACATTATCAATATATGATGTTCCTGAAAGAGCATCAGAACTATATGTAATAGTGTTCTCTCCAGATGGAACTGTGGTGCTTGGAAATGTTATTGTAGTACTTGATCCAGAAGCTAAAGTTGTATATACAGCTTGAGTTATTGGATTATTTTGATTTATAGCATAACTAACCTCAAAAGTATCAACAGGTAATACACTATTATTATTAACTGTAATTTCAGGAGTAATATTATTATCGCATAGTGAAGTTGGAATTGTCATGTTAGTAGTAGCACTTAGATCAATTAAGTTTACTCCTGGCGGGACTATATGCGTCATGCTTCCAATATTTCCAGTTATAATTTCTTGGTTTCCTTCAGAAATAAAAACAACAATATCTAAATTAAATAAATCATATGCTATTCCATTTAGATTTGTTGGTATTGTATAATTATAAGTATTTTGGAAGAATGATCCTGTTGTTGTAGGAGAAACATTTTCTCCCCATTGTCCTGTCAAGAGATGTCTTAACATATGTTGATGGTTATAATTTCCATTTGGAAGTACTTGTGTAGGGTTAGCAGACGAACCGCTTTGAGGTCCTTCAATATTATTTTGTAATAATGCAACATGTATTTTATTTGATGCAACTATACTATTATCTGTATAGTATGCTTCAACATTAACGGTTAACTCTCTAGTACTGATATCAATAGTTGCTTCAGCAGCAACATTAACACATGATGCTTGAGCGAGTGTCTGATTAGCTGCTGATTGCCAATTACCTCTACTCATAGCTGTTCCACTACCATTTTGTTGTAGTCCTGGGAATTCATGTCTATTTACTGTCCCAGCTGGATATCCAGCCAAATTAGTTTGTCCAGCGATTGCAGATCCAAATTGTGTTCTAAAGTCTGGGTCTCCAGAGTTTGGATTTGCATATGATCCTGTATGAATATTAATTAGTACAACATCACTAGGGTTTGCATCATAAATATCTTGAGCTTTTAAATGTCCATCTGGACAATTTCCACAATAGATTCCTGTAAAATCTTCAAGCACAACATTTTTATTCTCAGGAGAAGTACTGACAAATGATGTCTGAGCTGTTATTATTGTTGATGTTGTTATGGCAATTAGCGTAAGTATTTTTTTGTACATAATTAAAAGGTCTTTTTTTATTTTTTTACAAACCTAATAAAAAATGATTAATAGAAGAGTCTATTATCTTATGTTTGTAACTAAATTATAATAATCATGGAAAAAAAAATAAAAGCATTTACGCGTTTACTTACAATTATGGATGAGTTAAGAGAAAAATGTCCTTGGGATAAAAAACAAACTATGGATAGTTTACGTTATTTAACAATTGAGGAACTATATGAGCTTTCCGATGCCATATTAGACAAAAACATGAAAGAAATTAAAAAGGAACTTGGTGATATTCTTATGCATATTGTTTTTTATTCAAGGATTGCTTCAGAGACTAATGATTTTGATATATCAGATGTTATGAATTCTGTATGTGAGAAGCTTATTTATAGACATCCTCATATATATGGAGATATCAAGGTAAGTGATGAACTAGAGGTTAAAAAAAATTGGGAAAAACTAAAAATAAAAGAAGGAAAAAAATCTGTCTTGGAAGGAGTTCCTAAATCTTTGCCTGCTGTTGTAAAATCTTTCAGAATTCAAGAAAAAGTAAGAGGGATTGGTTTTGATTGGGATAATAAGAAACAAGTTTGGGATAAAGTATTGGAAGAACTAGAAGAATTAAATATTGAGGTAGAAA
>MDSV01024081.1_pt1 | contig 12144 bp, 11 predicted proteins | sample 810851 | NCBI WGS metagenome assembly MDSV01 (sample SAMN05326640, study PRJNA326480) | marine metagenome | isolation source: seawater | place: Atlantic Ocean: North East | collected 2012
AATACTTATATAAATACTTTTTTTATAAATATTTCTTAACTTATAAAATGCAATATTATTATCAACACCAGTAAATACATATTCTGGATTCACTGCAATTAAATAATTTAGTTTGTAATTATTTTTAAAATTTTTTATTCCATTTTTAAACAAAGTCTTAAAGATTACAAATAAATTAACACTTTCATACCGAGTATCCAATACTTCGTAATATTTTTTTTCAAATAAATTGAGAAAAATATCTTCTCCCTGTTTATCATATATTAAAATACTTTTTCTTTTTGGTTTAAAAATTATCCATTTTGCCAAAATTATTTTAAATAAAATATTAACAATTTTCATTTTCAGTTTTTATTTTATGTTTTTTATTGCTTGAGCTATTCTAAAATCATTATGATTATTAATATCAAATGCCTCTTTATTTGAGATTTTAATACCTATACAAGAATTCATATCAAAAGTTTTTTTATTTATATTTGCTGACTTATCTTTAATAAATTTAAGAAAAAATTTAGTCTTACTTATTTTCAAAGCTGCCGATGAAGTATTAATTTCTGGCCAATCTTGTGTCCTTTCAAAATCAGAATACTTTAATTTATTTACCTTAATCGAGTTAAAAATTAATTTTTTTTTGATCTGTACCACGAGAAATGGATGTTCAGATGAATTTGTATATGATATTATCGAATTATATTTTTTATTAACTTTAATTTTTTTATAAGCGGTCAAAATAGATTTTGTCTTTAAAAATGGATTAGTAGCAGGTAGTACAGCGATGTATTCTGGTAAATTTTTTTTATATTCTATAAGATATCTTATAGCGTGAAGTATACATGCCATTGTCGAAGATTTAGATGTTGATAATTTTTTTGGCCTTAAGAAAGGCGTATCTGCCCCAAGTTTTTTTGAATATTTTGCAATTTTTTTTGAGTTTGTTGATACTAGAACACCGCCAATTTTAGCCTTTAAGCAAGATTTAATCTTATGTCCTAAAAGTGGCATATTACCGAGCTTTTTAATGTTTTTATTCTTTACTCGTTTCGAGCCAGATCTGGCAGGGATAATTATTAGTACTTTGTTTTTATTTATTTTCATTTAACAATTTAAATAAATTTTTCACATAGTCATCATATTTGAATGAGAATTTGCTATTTACTTTAAAATATTTAGCATTAGAGGACTCTATTCCATTTATTTCAAATGCTGTAGCTGATGTTAAGGTGCCTAAACCTTTTACCTCTTGAAATAAACTCTCTTCAGGTTCAGCAGAAGATGGTAAACTTGTTTTATAAAATATTTCTAAACTACCATCATAATTTTTTTTCCAAATATTATTAAGTTTATTCTTTGATATTGGTATTAAACTGTCAAAATTTTCATCAAAATTTTTAATTAATGTATTAAAATAATTTTTTGGTCTATTTGGATATAATTCTTCAAAAACTAAAACATGAGTAGGCTTGTATTTATTTTTTATAAATTTATTAAAAACTTCAGTCAATACGTAGTTTGTGCCTAAAAAATCTTTTTTCAAGTCTTGACCCCTATTTAAAAATAAAGTTTTTTTATTTGAAAAAGTCTTTTTTAAATCTATATCATCGCAAATTATAAAAGTTTTATATATTTGTTTAATTTTTTGAATTTCATTTATTGCTTTTTCTATTAAGAATTTATTTTTTATTTTCACAGGATTCAAAATAGGTACCAAGCAAATTATTTTTTTTTTATCTTTTCTTTTTGATTTCTGTTTTAAGATCTTGCTTATTTGCTTTACTCTAGAGTAATTTTGATTATGACCTACCCCATGATAGTGAAATACAGATGCCTCAGGTTCATAAATTATTTTATACCCTTTTTTTAAAATTTGTTGTGCCCAAATTCTATCTTCAATATGCAACGCTTTTTCATCAAATTTATATTTATTCCACAAACTTCTTTTTATCATTGAATTAGCATTGTGAAAAAAAGGGTCCTTAACCTGAATCTTTTTATCTTTTCCAAATAAATAGGTTAGTTCTCTTACAATGTTAAAATCTGAAGTATCGAGAGGTTCTTGTCTTCCATAAACACCTGCCACTTTTCTATTCTTAAAATTTTTTACTAAGTTTCCAATCCAATTAGAATTTTTTGGTATACAGTGTCCAGAAATAATAGAAATAAATTTACCTTTTGATTTTTTTATACCGTAATTTATAGCTTTGCCTGGTAAAAACTTTTTTTCATTATATTTTACAATTTTGACTTTTGGAAAATTTTTTTTAATTAATTTAATAGTATTATCTTTGCTGACATTATCGACCACTATAATTTCTATATTTTTATAACGTTGATTTTTAATTGCATGTAAACACTTTCCAATCCAATAACTTTCATTTTTAGTTCTTACAATTATTGATACTAATGGCTTTTGCACTAAACTATTTCCTTATTAAAAATTTTTGAGATTTCCCTAAGTTTTTTTACAAGTTTTGTAAATTCTTCAAAATTTATTGCCTGTAAAGGATCCACTGCGGCATTTCTAGGATCCGGATGAAATTCTATCATCAATCCTTCGGCGCCTGCTGCAAGTGATCCCAAAGTTAAAGACTCAACCCATCCATGCCAGAAGCACGCGTGGCTAGGATCTGAAATAATTGGAAGACAGCTATTTTCTTTTATTGCTGGTATAGCCTGAATATCAAGCATAAATCTACTAGTGCTTTTATGTGTATGGGGCGCAGAAATACCTCTCTCACATAGTATTACCTTCTCATTTTTTTCCACTAGAGCATATTCTGCGGATCCCAATAAATCTCTTATTGAGCAACCAAAATGACGTTTTAAAATTATAGGTTTATTTAATCTCGCAGTCTTAGATATTAATGGGAAATTTTGCATATTACGTGCTCCTATTTGAAAAATATCTACAAGAGGCTCCATGAGTCTAAGTTTTTCCTCCTCCATGACTTCTGAAACTATCAATAAATCGAAATTTTTTTTAATTTCCTCTAATATTCTTAAACCTTTATCACCTACTTCATAGTATTTTTCTGATCTATAAGGGAAAGTCAGTGGTTTATAGATTTGGCTCCTTAAAAGTTTAAGTTTATTTTTTTCCAAAATTTCACAACATTTAAAAATAAGATCTTTATTTTCAATTCCATTAGGACCAGAAATAATTGGAATTTTGTTCCCACCAAAACTAATTTGTTTTCCAACTTCAATAATTTTTTTTTTGTTATTGGATGAGGACAATGGAAATTTATCTTTTAAATCACTGCTACTAATATCTTTTCCTGGAAATTTATTATCCATTTTGCATTGCTTTCAAAATCTTTTCTGTTGACTTGTTTTCTGCATTTACTATCCTAAATCCTTGAACAGCTTGAATTAAATTCATATCTATACCATTAAAATTTTTATGTCCAAATAAATCTCCGATTTTTAATAGTACTGTTTTACTTGGGTTATATATTATATCAAAAATAAATGTTTTGTTTATATTGCTTAAAACTTTTATCGAACTTAAAATGTTATTCTCTATGTTTTTCAAATTTTTTTGATAAAATATATTGTTTTCCTTATTTTTGATTTTCACTGTTTTTATTTTAGCCAGGGGGGAATAATTTATTAAATTATAAAAAGCTTTTTTTTCTTTTACCCAATTATCAAAACCTACTGAAGTAGTATTAATAATTAAGTCTATTTTTTTAAATTTTAAAAAATCATTATAACTGGAAATTTGTCTAATCTTATTTTCATTTGTTTTTTTCAAATTTTTAACAAACATATTTAATTTTTTTTTCGATCTATTGAATAATATTATCTCACTGTTATTAAAATAATTGAAAGCTGAAACAATGCATGCCTTTCCAGCTCCTCCGCATCCAACAATAAGAATTTTTTTATTTTTTTTTGTTATTTTGGTTTTTTTTAGACTATATAATGAACCGTTATAATCTGTATTATATCCTATTAATTTATTTTTTTTTCGCACAATAGTATTTACAGATCCAATTGTTCTTGCATTGATATCTATGCTGTCTAAATATGTCATTATTTTTTCTTTAAATGGAATCGTTACAGAAGACCCTAAAAAATTTTTGTTTTCTTTTAAATTTTTGCAAATTTTTTCTAAATTTTTTTCTAAAACATCTGCTGGGTACATTCTTATTTTTTTTTTAAAACATTTGTAGGCATTATTCCAAAGCTTGGGTGACCGCGCACCTTTTGAGGGACTCGACCCAATTATAAGGACAAATTTATTTTTATTTCCTAAATCGATTTTATTCAGAAAGTTTTTTTTTAAATTTGAATTCAATTTCCTAACCTCGATGATATTTTGTTTTCATTTCTAACCCACTTATTTTGTTCACATGATTTATAAAGCATATTTATAAGTTTTAAAGTTTCTAATGTATCAATTGCTTTTAAAGGATTTGCTTTTTGCTTTCGCAATTTTTTTATAATTTCTTTGAAACACTTAGTATGTGAGACTCCTATTCCATTTTTTACTTTTTGTGAGTTTTTTTTTGAAATTTTTTCTAAAAGCTTTTTTTGACTGTTATCATAATTATGTATTGATAATTTGTTGCAACATAAACCATCCAATTTTATTATCTTTTTTTGCATAAATATTTCTATCGAAGCTCCAAGATCTTTAGGTCTAAGAGCAGTTGTTAAGCAATAAGTGCAGTCTACTTTTTTGAATTTTATTAAACCAGCATTTGTGTCTTCTGCCTGTAGTTTATTACTCACATTTCTCATTAAACTTACAGATTGAATAGGTTTACCAAAAAAATGACAAAGTAAATCTACTGAGTGAATTCCTTGTTGAGCTAATACTCCTCCGTCGGTTTTCCATTTTCCGTGCCATCTAGAATAATAATTCTGCATTCTGCACCATAGTAACTTTAAATTAACAAAAGTAATTTTCTCTTTATGGTTTTTTACTAAATATTTTTTTACGTATTCAACTGCTTTATTTTCTCTATTTTGATAAATAACATAAAAACCCAACCTTTTTTTTTGGGCGATTTTATCTAATTGGATTAGTTGATTTACTTTTAAAACTGGAGGCTTCTCAACTACTACATGCTTGTTATTTTTAAAACAGTCTAAAATATTTTTATAGTGACTACCAGAGTCAGTGGAGATGTAGCATATGTCGAAATCTTGACTAAAAAAATCATTAATATTTTGTGATTTTTTACAATTAAATATTTTTGAATATTCGATAACTTTTTTTTTATTTTTATCGAATACTGCTGATACATTAACATTTTTTAATTCCTTTAAAAAAACATCAGCAACTTTTATCTTAACAACTGTACCTAAACCTAAAAAACCAAATTTAATTTTTTTCATAGTATCCTTTATACCAATTTACAAATTTTTTAATTCCTGTTTTTATATCTGTCTTTGGGTTATAATTTATATATGAATTAATACTTCGAATATCTGCGTGAGTATTTTTTACATCTCCCATTTGCATTGGCAAATTTTTTATATTCGCTTTTTTTCCTATTTCTTTTTCTATTAAGGTCAAGTAATATTTTAACTTTATAGGTTTATTATTTCCTATATTAAAAATTTTAAATGGAGCTAAACTTAAATTGGCGTTAGGAATTTTTTTATTTTTAAATTTTTGTTTTTTAGGAATTTTTTTCGTGATCTTGCTTACAGAATTTACCACGTCATCAATATAGGTAAAATCTCTTAACATTTTTCCCTTATTAAATAATTTTATCGGTAAATTTTTTATAATAGCATTTGTAAATAAAAACAGTGACATATCTGGTCTTCCCCAAGGTCCATATACAGTAAATAATCTTAAACATGTAATTGGAATTTTATATAAATGGCTATATGCATGTGCCATCAACTCATTTGATTTTTTAGTTGCAGCATAAAAACTTATAGGATGATCTACGTTTTCTGTTTCTTTAAAAGGATATTGTAGGTTTGCTCCATATACACTTGAACTACTTGCCATCACTAAATGTTTAATTTTCTGTTTTCTACAACACTCTAATACATTTGAAAAACCAACAAGATTAGAGTCAGTATATACCTCTGGTTTTACAATTGAATATCGAACCCCTGCTTGGGCAGAGAAGTGTAACACGTATGTTGGAGAGAATTTTTTAAATATCTTTTTTAATGAACTCATATTTGAAATATCTATTTTTGCGAATTTAAAATTTTTAAATTTTTTCAAAATTTTTAGTCTAGATTTTTTTAAATTAACGTCATAATAATTGTTTAAATTATCAATACCTACAACTAACGAATTCTGTTTAAGAAGTTTTAAACAAATATGCATTCCAATAAAACCTGCTGCCCCTGTAACTAAATATTTCATCTTTTCAAATAATATATAGGATTATGTTCAATTTTTGAACAATTAAAGTCAATATAATTGTTCAATTTTTGAACAAAGTGATATATATTAATGCAAAATGTGCAGTATATTTGGAATAATTGATTTTAATTCTAAAGATAAAGAAAAAAAACAGAAAATTTATAATGTTAATAGGACTCTCACTCATAGAGGTCCTGACGACGAAGGGTATTATAATGATGATCTGGTATCTTTTGCTTTTAATAGATTATCGATTATTGACCTAAACAATGGTAATCAGCCTCAAGTAAAAAACAATGTTGTGTCTATTTTTAATGGGGAAATTTATAATTTTAAAGAAATTAGAGAAGAATTAAAAAATCTAGGTTACAAATTTCAGTCTTATTCTGATAGTGAAATTATACCTAATGCATATTTAGAGTGGGGAATAAAATGTATAGATAAATTTAATGGCATGTTTGCTATTGCAATTTATGATTTAAATAAAAAAAAAGTCTACATCGTACGTGATAGAGTGGGTATAAAGCCTATTTTTTTTTCAAAATTTGATAATTTTTTTTTATTTTGTTCAGAAATAAAAGGAATCATAAATTACCCCGGATTTAAGAAAAGATTAAATTATAATGCTTTATCTTCTTACCTGTCTTTTAGATATCCAATGGGTGATGAAAATACTTTTTTTGAAAGTATAGAAAAGGTAAGTCCAGGCACATATCTTGAGATTAATTTAACTACTAACTCAATAAAAAAGAGCACTTATTGGAATTTACCAGCTATAGAATCTAAAGAAACATTTAGTGAAAAATATTACGATGACAAACTAGAAAGTTTATTAATAGACTCTGTGAAAAAGCAATTAGTAAGTGACGTACCTTTAGGAATATTTCTTTCTGGTGGTTTAGATTCTTCAATTTTATCCTCTATCGCATCAAAAAATATACCTGAAAAATTAAAAACATACTCGGTTGGTTTCTCAGAGAAAAAATACGATGAAACTTCAAAAGCAAGAATGATATCAAACTTTATTGGCTCAGATCATCAAGAGGTGTTAGTAAGTAAAAATGAATTTTTAAATAATCTAAATATGATTATCGGCGTAAAAGACACACCGCTATCTATACCTCATGAATATCCAATGTTTTTATTAAGTAAAAAAATGAAGGAGGACATAACAGTTGTTCTTAGTGGCGAAGGTGCGGACGAGTTTTTTGGTGGATATTCAAGAGTTCAGAACTCTGCTTTTGATTATTTAAAAGGAAAATTTTTTTCAAAATATTTTAAATCTAGTATTATAAATAAAATTTTCTCAATTGATAAAAATTTTAATTTCAGCAAAAAAGAATTTTTAGATTATTTTTTTCATGTATACAAATGGTTTTCCTTTGAGGAAAAAAGCGGTTTGCTAGAAGATGAAATTAAAAATCAAATTAATTCAGAAAAAATAGTTGACCCTTGGAGACAAATTATTAAAGATTATGAGAAATGTAATTTGTACGATCAAACTTTATTGATGTTTCAAAAAAATCATTTACAATGCTTGCTAGATAGACTTGATGCCATGACAATGGCAAATTCTGTAGAGGCCAGAGTTCCCTTCTTAGACCATAGACTTATAGAATTCATAAATTCAGTTCCATTTGAATACAAAATAAGATGGAAGTCTAAGTTTAATAAGTTTAGATCAATTTTTTCCAATAACTTCAATTTCTCAGAAAAATACGACACAAACAAATATCTTTTAAGAAAAATTGGAAAAAAATATTTACCAAAATCAACTTCTCTTGAGAAGAAATTAGGATTTCCATTGCCAATGAATGAGTGGATGAGAGATAAAAGAGTTAAGGAAATACTTTTAGATAAAAAAACTTTTGATAGACATATTTTCAATAGAAAAAAATTAGAGAGTTTATTTAAAACTAATGACAAATCTAATGATCCATATGACTTTGATGGAAAAAAAATATGGATGTTAGTTAACTTTGAACTTTGGATGAGAGCAAAATTTGATTGAAAATGACTAAAGCGATTATTTTAGCAGCAGGTAAAGGTTCGAGACTTAGAGGGTATCATAATAGACCAAAATGCCTTTTAGCATTTGGTAATAAAAAAACGACCATAATTGAGAGACTATGTAAAATATTAAACAAAAAAAAAATCACGAAAATTATTGTAATAACAGGCTTTAAAAACAAATTAATTAAAGAGACATTGGGTAAAAAAGTAAAATATATTTACTCTAAAAATTTTAATAAAAGTAATAATCTTCAAAGTTTGCTGGCTGCAAAAAGGGAATTAAAAGGCGAGATAATTTGTTTTTTTTCAGATTTAATTTTTGATGAGAGGATTATTAAATCAATTTTAAATAAAAAGGTAGATTTTTGTCTTACTGTAGATACTGGTAAGGTACTTAAAGATACAATGCGAATTAAGATTAAAAAAAATAAAATTATGAGCATTGGAAGTCATATAAAAACAAGTGAAGGTCATGGAAATTTCATTGGGATATCGAAATTTTCAAAAAAAGGATCTCAGCTGCTTAAAAAGTATTTAATATCAAGTAAAAATAATATGAAAGATTATTATACAGTAGTTTTTAATAAAATGATAGATGATGATAAAGACATACGTTATTTTGATTGTAAAAAATTTTTTTGGAAGGAGATTGATACTTATAGAGATCTTTATAATATGAATAAGATAATTAAAAAAAAAAGATTTAAGTACTAAAAAATATGAAAAAAAAAGTATACGTTTGTTTAGCTGCAGATATATTGCACGAAGGACACGTTAACATTTTGAAAAAAGCCTCAAAACTTGGAGAGGTCATAGTTGGCCTAATGACTGATAGCGCTATAAGTAAGTATAAAAAAATTCCTTTTTTAAATTACAAACAGAGAGAGGTTGTTATAAAAAATTTACATATGGTTAAAAAAGTAATCCCTCAGACAACTATGGATTACAAAAAGAATCTTAGATTAGTCAAACCTAATTACGTTGTTCATGGTGATGATTGGAAAAAAGGTGTGCTAAAAAAAAGCAGACAACAAGTAATTAACGAATTAAAAAAGTGGTCTGGTAAGCTTGTTGAATACCCTTACACAAAAAATATTTCTTCAAGTTCAATAAAAGAAAATATAATCAAATCTCCTCTATTTAATACTGGAAGAGTTTCAATATTTAAAAGGCTTTTAGAGGCTAAAGGATTTATTCGTGTAATTGAGGCCCATTCTCCTTTAGCTGGTTTAATAATTGAAAATACAAAATTAAATAAGAAAGAAACTGATAAGGAGTATGATGCAATGTGGTCTTCAAGTTTAACTGAGTCGCTAATGAGAGGAAAGCCAGACAATCAATCTGTTGAGCTATCTACTCGTATTACCGCTTTAAATGAATTACTAGATGTAACAACAAAGCCAGTTATTTTTGATGCTGATAATGGAGGGAGAATAGAGCATCTTTCTTACAAAATTAATTCTCTGGAGAGACAAGGGGTTTCAGCTATAGTTTTAGAAGATAAAGTGGGGTTAAAAAGAAATTCATTATTTAAAAATCAAAAAAGTGCTCAACAAGATAGTATACAAAATTTCTGTAAAAAACTTAAAGTAGCTGCAAATTCAAAAAGTTCAAAAGACTTTCTTATTGTTGCAAGAATTGAAAGTTTTATCTTAGGCAGAGGATTGCAAGATGCTCTAAAGCGAGCTAAAGCATATTCTAACTCAGGCGCAGATGCTATATTAATACATAGCAAACAAAACAATCCTAAAGAAATCTTTAAATTTTCAAAAATATATAAAAAGTTTAAAAATCGTAAATTTTTGGTTGCCGTTCCATCTAGTTATTCAAAAACTCTTGAAAAGGACTTAATTAAGAATGGATTCAATATTGTTATTTATGCAAATCACATGCTACGGGCATCCTACCTATCAATGAAAAAATTAGCTTCCGATATATTAAAAAATAGCCGTTCCTTTGAAAGTGAAAAAGAAATATCTAAAATTTCTGAATTATTAAAATATTCGAAATAAATTTATGATTAATGCACAAAAATTATTAAACTTATTCATAAAAAAAAATATTAAATTTTTTTGCGGTGTTCCAGATTCTTGCATCAATAAATTTTGCGACCAATTAAATTTAAGTAAAAAAGTTTCAAATATCGTTGCCGCTAATGAAGGGTCTGCTGTTTCGTTAGGTATTGGACATTATTTATCAAAAAAAAAATTACCTTGCGTTTATTTACAAAACTCTGGACTAGGTAACGCAACTGACCCCCTAACAAACTTATCTAATAAAGAGGTTTATGGAATTCCAATGATACTGATGATTGGTTGGAGAGGTGCTCCCTCAATAAAAGATGAGGCTCAGCACGATATTCAAGGTAGGATTTTAAAGAAAACACTCAAGTCTTATCAGATCAAACATGTGGAACTAAAAAATGAAAAAGATTTTTCTAAAGTTTCTAAGTTAATAAGGTATGCTAAAAATAATTCTCGTACTGTAGCGTTTTTGATAAAACCAAAAGTATTTTTTAATAATATCAAAAAGAAAAAAGAAAAAAGAAAGAAATTTCAAATAAAAAGGCAAGATTTAATTTTGTCTATTCTTAAAAATATTCCAAAAAAAACCAAGATCATTTCATCTGTTGGTTTCAATTCGAGAGAGTTATACCAACTAAGAAAAGAGTATAAGTTTGAAAATGGAAAAGACTTTTTAATGGTTGGGGCAATGGGGCATACATCAATGGTTGCGCTAAGTATAAGCCAAAACATAAAAGATCAAACAATTTGCTTGGATGGGGATGGCTCTTTTATTATGCATCTTGGGGCTCTTACTTTGCTGGGAGGTCATAAGAGAAAAAATTTTAAGTATATACTTGTTGATAATGAGTCACATGAGTCAATAGGGAACCAGCCAATATATCTAAAAAATATTAATTATGAAAAAATTTCTGAAGGATTAGGTTTCAAAAAATTTTATTTTGTAAATAATTTAAAAGATCTTGATTATAAAGTTAGAAAATTTATCAAATCATCTGGTCCTTCTTTTATTCATGTAAAGATTGCAATAGGTACTCTTGATAATTTGGTTCGTCCAAAAAGATTTAAAGAAATTAAAAAAAATTTTATGAAAAATTAATCAAATTAAAGATTTCTTAATTTTAACAATTAATTCATTGCTAATTGTATTTATGGATCTTTTAAAATTATTTCTGATAATTATATTTGGTTTTTTTGGAAATTCGGGCTTTATGTGTATACCAACAATATTTTTTTTCTTTTTTTTATAAATCTTTTTTTTCTTATTAAATTTTATTATCTCTTTTAAAGATGATTTAATATAGATTTCAACATAATTGGAAATTAATTTTTTTTTTAAAGATCTTAATTTTTTTTGAAGCGCTATTGCGTCATATATAACATTTATCTTTTGAGTTAATATTAAGTTTATTAGATAAACATTTCTTTTTCCTACTTCAGCTCTCTCTTCTTTTGAGTAACCGTTAAACTTAAAAACTTTTCTAATCTTTTCACTGCTTATGATAACTGTCGGTCCATATAGATCAGTAATTTTTCTTAAAATTTTATTAGATAGAGTTGTTTTACCTGATCCAGAAAGACCGGTAATAAAAAAAAGAATACCTTTTCTTTTATTTGTTTTTATTTTCATCAATTAAATTTAATATTTTTTTATAATCTAAAAAATCTTTTTCAGTGCATAATTCAAGCCAATTGAGCTATTAGTACTGGTCAGCTACACGCGTTACCGCGCTTCCACATCCAGCCTATCAACGTGGTGGTCTA
>MDSV01150852.1_pt1 | contig 12144 bp, 11 predicted proteins | sample 810851 | NCBI WGS metagenome assembly MDSV01 (sample SAMN05326640, study PRJNA326480) | marine metagenome | isolation source: seawater | place: Atlantic Ocean: North East | collected 2012
CAGTATTAAAAATAAATCAAGTTATCATCTTGCAATTATACATATTAATTTTAAAAAATTGAGAACAAATAAAGATATGTTTATTAAGTATCTTAATTCAAAAAAAATATTTTTACAATTCCATTATATTCCAATTTATAAATTTAAAGTTGGTAAAAAGTATTTTAAAAAATATTCTGGTTCTAGTACTTATTATAAAAATACGGTCAGCCTTCCTATTCACTTTAATTTAAAAAATGATGATGTTAATAGAGTGATTCATGAGATAAAAAAATTTATATTTAAGCACTCTCAATAAAAAAATAAATTATTTTTTACTTTTAGTTATTATTACAAAATAATGAGGTTGTTGAATACAGCCACTCATCTGTTCATTTCCTTCAATTCTTGTAGCTAAGGGTCTCTTTTCCTTTTTTATACTTCTGGTAATAGCGTTTTTATTAAAAAAATTATCTTTGATTATTTTAATTTTTAAATTTGAATCTATTTTTTTAATATTATCTCTTAAATAATCAAAAGATAAAATATTAAAATACGAAAATGCCCTTGGATTTCCATTTTTGTCAAACTCATTTTCAGGTTTTACATTTATACCTTTCCACCATTTTTTATTATAAACAAGTTGAATTTTATACGAAACATCATACAAAACAGTTCTAATGACTATAGTTTTTTTTGTTACTCTTATTATTTCTTTAAGTGGTTTTATAACATCATGTAAATGGATAAATACATTACTACAAATACTTATATCAAAAGAATTTTGTTTAAATGGTAAATTATAAATATTTCCTATTTTAAAATTAACATTTTTATCATTTCTCCATGCAAATTTTGCTTTGTTTAAGAATATTTTATAAGGATCAGCCCCTGTATAAGTAAAAGGTTTATTAATTTTTTTTTTTAATGATCTATAAAAATGTCCAGCTCCACATCCTACATCTAAGATTTTATCACCATTTTTAACTTTTTTTTTAAGTATATTTGCGATAGCCTTTGATGTTTCCATCTCTGGATACAAACCTACTGCTCTTTTAAAATAGACTTCGGCATTGTTTTTGTTATTTGTGTATTCATTCAAACACAAACCATATTTATCAATAGAAGGATTTTTTAATTTTTTCATATACTATTTATAAGCTCCCATTTATTATTTCTACCTGATCTCCATATTTCGTTGTTTCTGTGTTTATTTACAATATTTTCAAATTCCTCTTCGGTGATTTCAAGATATTTTAAAACCTCTTCAAAATCCTCATCAGGAAATTCATGATCATATTTTCTTGCTAATTTTATACCTTCATTCCTAGACATTTGATTATTTTGTATCATTCTACAAGCATCTCTTGTTGCTCTTCCAAAACCAAACTTTATGTATTGCATGTAATAATATAAGCAATCTATTTTATCATCTAAGCTATCAAAATTTGTAAAAGTCCCTTTCGTTCTTCCATCTATATTAATTTTAAAATTTGGAATTTTTTTAATTGTATATTCATAATTTTCCAACATGCTCCATTTAAAAAAATAACTAAAATAATATGCTTGAACATTTTTATTCTTTATTTCTTTTTCAGTGGGATAGATGTAAGGATTTAAATCTTGAAGAGATATTTCATCGTTAACCCAATTTTCAGGGTAATCACCTATTTGGTGTTCTATTACTTCTCTTAAATCTCTTTTCTTTTTACTTTCTTTGGATAGCAATAATCCTCCATATTCACTTTCTCCATGCTCGGCATAAAAAATGTATGGGACATCATAATTAATTGCCACTCTTACTGGTGAAGCATTAATTCCTGCATCCCAAGCTACTTTTGGATTTCCTCTCTCAATAAAAAATCTCTTTGATAAATATTTTGCAACTTTCTGATTTGGTCTAATAAAAATTGTATCAAAACCAATTTTTGATAATAGGTTTCTATTATATTCTCCAATTTCGTTTATAATAACAGGCGAAAACGTAACTAATAATGGATTTAAATTATATTCAAATTTTAATTTAAGTGCAATTGATGTGGAGTCCTTTCCTCCAGACCAAGGAACTATACAATCATAACTCAAATTCTTTTTTTGTGAATTTTTTTTAATTTCATTTACTAGTTTCAAAAACTCTTTTTTTTTATTTTCCCAATTAGCTTTTTGCTTTTCAAAACTATTAACGCAAGCATTACATATCCCATCTTTATTAAAAACTATTCTAGGTCTAGAATCGGGCATTAAACAAAGTTTACAAAAAATAATCATTTTTTAATTAAGCGCGAATGTTAATTTTATTTTTTTTTAAAAATTTTTTAGCGGATAATATACTTTCTTCTGTAAAATGAAATATATTCTGAGTACAGGCGGCCGAAATTCCTGTGTCAGAAAATAATTTTAAAATATGACTCCAATTCCCTGCACCGCCGAGAGCTAATATTGGGCAATCTAAATTTTTACTTAACTGCTTAACAAGTTCCAAGTCATACCCAAGTAAACTTCCATCATTATCTATACTATTAATTAAAATTTCACCTGCTCCATTTTTCAAAGCTTTTTTTCCATATACAATAACATCATTTTCTAAACTAGAATTGCCACTATTATTCATAACTTCATATTTATTCTTTGATTTTTTTTTGCAATCAATTGCTTGAATTATTGACTGGCTACCATATTTTTTTGATATTTTTTCTATTAGATTATTTTTTTTAAAATCGTGTGTACCTAACAAAATCTTATCAGCACCATTTTTAAAATATAAATCAGCATCCTCAATTTCTTTAATACCACCACCAACTGTTGTTGGAACAAAACAATTATTTGTAAAATAATTAACTATATTTAAAAATTTTTTTGAAAATTTTTTTTCTGAGATATCAATAAGAAGAAGCTCATCAATACTCCATAGATCTATAAAATTTTTGGAATATCTATAATCAGGTTTAAAATTTTTTGTCCTAAATAAAATTCCATCAAGAAAAGTAAGTGATATTATTATTCTTTTTTTAAGCATTAGCATCTCTCATAAAAATTTTTTAACAATTTCATTCCATTCAATTGACTTTTTTCAGGATGAAACTGAACTCCATAAATATTTTTATAATTTATTGCAGAAACAAAATTTAAATTATAATTAGTTTTTGTTATAACGCAGTCTTTATTAAAATCTTTTAAAATATAAGAGTGAGTAAAGTAAAAATCTGAGTTGTCTGTTATTTTATAAAATAAATTATTATTATTTATTATTTTGCACTCGTTCCAGCCTACATGAGGCACTTTAATTTTTTTATTTTTATCTTTAAAATTAACAAATTTACCTTTTACCAAACTAAGGCCGGAATGCTTACCATGTTCATTGCTTTCATAAAACAAAACCTGGTATCCAACACAAATTCCAAGAAAAGAGCAATTGTTATTTATTTTGTCTAATATAATTTTATCAAATTTAAGATTTTTTAACTTTTTCATAAAATCCTTATATGCGCCAACTCCTGGAAGTATAAATTTATCTAGACTTTCAAAATCATAGCTTTTTTTACACAATTTAAATTTAATATTTAATTTTTTAAGTGCAGAAATTAATGATGCAATATTTCCAGAGTTAATATCAATAAGACCTATCATTCTGTATCAACATTTCTTAAGAATATATTTGTAGAAATAATCGAAAAAATAAATTTTGATAAGTGATTTGGTATATTATTAAAGTTTATATTTTTTTTTAATTTATCTAAATTTACATATTCATTAATATGAGACTTTTTATTAAAAATGTAGTCAGCAATATTTTTATCTCTAAAATTTATAATAGATGATATAGAGGCATTAAAACCTTTTTTTTGTCTATCTAATCTGATTTTTTTTATTAATACATCTTTAGATGAATCCCTAAGTATTTTTTTTTGATAACCATCTGAAATTAATAAATGTGGAGGAATTGTTAAAGAATATTCAAGGAGATCTTTGTCAAGATATGGACTTCGGTTTTCTACAGAGTAATACATAGAATTATGATCATCGTGTTTTAAAATAACAGGCACTACTTCTTGAAACATCTCATTTAACATTCTGTTTTTTAGTAAGTTTTTAGTGTAATTTTTTTCAAAAAAACCTTCCTCTTCATAATGTCTCGCGTAATTTATTAAACTAAAATTACTTTCAAAAACATTTTCTCTATTATTTTTATCTTTTATGTATAAATTATGTTTTTTTAGAAGAGGATTTCTTATATTTGGTTTAATATATTGCATCCAATTTGTTAAATTTTTTTTATAATATTTAGTGTCTTTCATTTCATTTAAATGCAGCAAGAAATGATCATAATACCCAGTAAAAATTTCATCAGCACCTGTGCCAGAAATTGCAACTTTAAACTTATTTTTCGCTATATTTTCAGTTAAAAAAGAGTGTATATAATAAGCTGGTGTCGCTACTGGACCGTCATGGTAATTAGTTAGGTTCTCTATTCTATTAAAAAATTCAGAATTATCTCTTTTTAAATTAATTAATTTAGACTTGCATCCTAAATCTTTAATTATCTCCTTTACATTTTTAATTTCGTTATATCTATAATCATCGTCAATTATCGTAAATGTACTTATTTGTTTTTTTAACGTTTTTGATGCATGGGATGCAAGTAAACAAGAGTCAATCCCTCCACTCAAACAAAAAGCTATTGGAACATCTGACCTCATTCTTAATTTAATACTTTTAATTAATAATTCATCTATTGTCTGAGCGGCTTCATCAGATTTTAGATTAAAGTTAACTTTAAATTTAGGTTTCCAATAATTTTTCTTTTTTATTGAACACTTTAAATCTACTATTAAATTTGTACTATTTTCTAATAAATAGATTTGTTTGAAAAAACTATTATTTGTTTTATGAAGTGACTTATACCCAAGAAACAAACCTCTATTAATTTGATTTTTATTAATTTTAAATTCTTTCTTACATAAGGATTTAATAATTTTAACCTCAGATCCAAAAAAAAATCCATTTGCATCACTATAATAATAAAGGGGTTTCTCGCCAAATGGATCTCTAGAAAGAAATAATTTTTTTTTACTTGAATCCCATATAGCAAAAGCCCACATTCCAATAAAATGATTTACGCAACTTTCGCCCCACTCTTGATACGCTTTAATTAAGACTTCAGTATCTGACGATGTTTTAAAATTATATTTTCTTTTTAATTTTTCTTTTATTTCAAGATAATTATAAATTTCACCATTAAATACTAAGCTTAGTCCGTTTTCGTAATATGGCTGATTCGATCTTTTATTGAGATCAATAATATTAAGCCTAGTATGAAGTAATGCTAAATTTTTTTTTTGATAGTTTTTAGCTATATGACTACTATTGTCTGGTCCTCGTCTTCTCATTATTTTTAATGTATTAAAAATACAATTTTCTTTAATCAAAGATTTATTAGATAGATATCCCCCTATTCCACACATAAATTATAAAACAACCTTATTTTTGGAAAAATTTTTTTTTGCCTTTTTTTTAAATACTTGGTCTAAAATACCATATTTTTTATATATTGATGGTCTTAGAAATTTTACATTTTTAAAACTAAGACTTTCGCCTTTTTTGATTTTTTGAGCTGCATAAACTCCTCTCCTTGCTAAAGTAAGATTTTTTTTTTCACAATATTGAATTTTTTTATTAATGAGACCAAGTTGTTCCTCAATTTTTCTTATACCCTGAACAATACTTTTCATTTCAGAAAAATCAGCTGATAACGAATGATCTCTGAAAGAAGAAAATTTTTTATCTAAAGTAAAGTGTTTTTCGATTATAGAAGATCCAAGGGCAACAGCTGCAAAACAAGCTTCTTTACCTAAAGTATGATCAGAATAACCTATACGATATTTAAAATTTTTTATTAAATATTTTATGGAATTTAAATTAGCGAATTTATTTTCTACAGGATAGTCGGTTACACAATGAAGTAATGAGATTTTATTAAAAACATTTTTTTTTTTTGTCATTTTCAAAATATTTTTATTTAGTTCAATTAAATTTTTGTTATCCATCATTCCAGTTGAAATAATTAATTTTTTTCCTGAACGTATAACTTTCTTGATTAGGGGAAAAAAATTATTATCACCAGATGCAATTTTAATATAATCAGCGATTTTGATTAAAAAATTGGCACTTTTAAGATCAAAAGGTGTTGAGATAAATTTTAAATTTAATTTATGAGAGTAATCCTTTAATCTACAAAATTCCTTAAAAGATAATTCAAACCTTTTGAACCTTAAGTATGCTTTTTTATTTTTTTTTTTTGAAATAAATTCATCTGTTACGAATGTTTGAAACTTTACAGCATCCACGCCAGCTCTATAAGCATTGAATATCATCTTTTTTGCATTTTTAAAACTTCCCTCATGATTATTTCCTATTTCAGCTATGATAAAAGTTCTATTTTTTTTCATTATTGTTTGATTGGAACTTGCTCCAAAAATCCTTATACCAATTAATATATTCTTTATACCCTATTTCTATTGGCTTACTTGGACTATAACCTATAAGTTTTTTTGCCTTGTCAATATTCAAAGTCCCTCTTTCTGGCATAAATTTTTCTTTAGGTTTGTAATTGACTTTAATATTTGGAAATTGTTTTTGTAAAATTCCAATTAAATCTTTGATTGTTCTTGAGTTTCCAAAAGTTAAATTAAATGTTTGATTGATAGCATTTTTATTCGTACAACATTTGGAAATACCATTTACTAAATCAGAAATATAAGTAAAATCTAATTTTTCGTTGCCATCACCATTAATTGTAATATCAAAATTTTGTATTGCATTCTCAATAAAAATTTGACCAACTCTCCGGCTCACACATCTTTCTCCATATAAAGCTGAAGGTCTAACTATTGTATAAGGTAAATCAAATACTTGATTATAAGATTTTATTAAAAGCTCACCTGAATATTTCAATGTTCCATAAATTCCAATCGGTTTACAGTGAAAGTCTTCATCAACTTCTTTTGAATTAAAATCTCCATAGACCATACTAGAGGACATATAAATCACATGTATTTTTTTTGATTTAGCAAAATCTAAAGTATTCTCTAATGTTCTAAAACTATGATCAAATGTTGTATGCGGATCTTTATTTGATTTATTTGCATGTGAAACTGCAGCCAAATGAACAATTAAATCTGGTTGAATATCTTGGTAAAGTTCCGATACTTTATGATATTCTCTTGCATCTTGGATAATCATTTTTATTTTGCTTGATTTAATTAAATCAATTCTATTTTTTAAAATTGAAGAGTATAATTCTTTATTCTTTATTTCTTCTTCAGGTAAAGATAAAATATTATTTATGGCTAAGCTATCTACAATAATAGGTTCATGTCCCATTTGATTTAATGTTAAAGCTAAATTATGACCAATAAAACCACATCCACCTACTAGTAAAATTTTTTTTTTCAATTGCATAATTTTTTTATATTATCACAAATATAATCGATTTCTTTGTTTGTAAGCTTTGGATAATTTGGAAGAGAAATGTTCATATTGCTATATTTATTTGAATTATAAAAATTTTTGTTCATTAAATTATATTTTTTTTTATAATAGCTCATTTTATTTAAAGGCTTTAAATAGTGTATACTAAATCCTATATTTTTTTTTTTTAGACCAAGTAATACTCTGTCTCTATTTTTACAAAAAACTTGAAAAATAAAATATGAATTATTTTTATCAAATGGTAAAAATTTAATATATTTATTTTTTGAAAATTTCTTTATATATCTTTTTGCTATTTCATGTCTACGCTTGATATTTTTACTATAGTTTTTTAATTGAAAATAACCTAAAGCTGCCTGAAAATCAGTCATTCTGTAGTTATATCCAAGCTCTTTAACGTTATATTCACCAGGTTTTTTTCTATCTTTAAGATCTTTATCAATTCCAAAGGCTTTGAGTTTTTTAATTTTGTTAAATATAGTTTTATTATTGGTAAATACTGCGCCACCCTCACCTGTAGTAATTTGTTTTGTTGGATAGAAAGAAAAAACACCCGAAATACCAAAGTTTCCTACATGTTTTTTTTTCCATTTTGTTCCTACAGAGTGGGCACAATCCTCAATTAATATCAATTTTTTCTTTTTACAAAATTTTGCTATTGAAGTCATATCGCAAGGATATCCACCCATGTGAACAACAATTAATCCTTTTGTTCTTTTTGTAATATTTTTTTTAATTTCTTTTAACGAAATATTTCCAGATGGAAATTCTGAATCTACCAATACTGCTTTTGCACCTGTATATTCAACAGCATGTGCTGTTGCTGTATGAGTTTGAGCTGGAACTATAACTTCATCACCATTTTTAAAACCAGCAGCAATACAAGATAAGTGTAACCCGGCGGTACAACTCGATACTGTAATTGCATATTTTGCTTTTGTAATTTTTTTTATTTCATTTTCAAAAAGTTGTGTGAATTTACCATGAGTAAGCCAGCCACTTTTGATTATTTTGTTGATTGTTAAAATATTTTTATCAGAAATATTTAATTTTGAAAATTTTACTTTCATTACTTATGATAATTTATTCTAATTTCTTTACCGAATTTAAGTGACTTTTCTGCGGCAAAACAAATAGACATTAAATCAATTTGTTCTTTATGGGTTAAAAATGGCTTAAATTTTTTGTTTATTATTGATTTTAGGAAATTTTGAATGAACTTATAACGATTTTTTTTATCAGGATATGGAAATTTAATTTTTTTTATTTTATTTTTTGTTAGCTTAAATGCACCAAATTTTGAATTTACTATTGTTTCATTTTTATTAAAAATTTTTACTTCGTGAAAGTGTTCATAAACTCCTGCAGCATTTGCTGTAATTTTAACAATAATTTGATTTGGATATTTAAATAACATTGTTACTAAACTTTCTTTATTAAACTTAGTATTTTGAGTAGCTTTTATGCTTCCCATAGTAAAAACACTTTTGGGTTTTAATCTTAATAGCCAATTACATAAATCAATCATATGAATTGCTGCTCCTTTTATAATCGAATAATTTTTTAAGTTAGACCTCCAACCATATAATTTATACTTTCTGCCCCAATTATAATCTGCCTCAATATAAAAAGTATTTGATGAAGAAACTTTCTGCCTAAACTTATTAAACAATGAATTTACTCTAAGAACTAAATTTGAGGTAATTTTTATATTTGGATTTTTTTTTAATAACTTATTAATTTGTATTAAGTTATTCTCAGTTAAACACATAGGTTTTTCTACAATTATATGTTTTTTAAATTTAATACACTTTTTGATTTGTTTGAAATGATAGTTATCATAACTAGCAATTGATACTAAATTAATTGATTTATCCTTAAATATTTTATTTTCATCATTAACAATATATTTTCTTGGGAATTTTTTTCTTAAAAGTTTTATTTTTTTTTTATCTTTTTCACATATTATATTTACTCTACTTTTTTTAAATTTATCTATTGCTTCTATATGCTTTTGCCCTATACCTGTTCCTATAACTGCTGCAATAATTTTCATTATAAAATTTTAAAATTTAAGAATTGTCTCTTACTATATTTTTTTTTTATATTTATTAAATCTTTTTTATTATCAATTGATAATTTAATATAACTATTTTCTTGTTTTAACTCAAAATTTTTAATCACAAACCTATTTGAGTGTTTATAGAAGAAAGTAGTTACGTGCTCTTTATCAAATCTAGAGAACTTTTTTAAATTGTTCTTTAATATTTTAGTCTTTATGATTTCCACCGATTGTCCTTTGGGAAATGATCTTGGAAATATATTCGTCAAAATATCAGGTTTTAAAACCTCTTTTTTAAAAAGCTGAATTGCTTTTTCAACTATCTTTCTATCGATTAATGGGCTATCTCCACTAACTCTAATAAAATATTTTGCCTTATGTTTAATCGCTGCTCTACATAGCCTCTGGGCAACATTATTAAGATCACCTCTAAAAATTTGAATTTTTTTTCTACTTAAAAGAGTTGCTAATTTATTATCTGTCTCTTGTTTTGATGTAGCAACAACAATTTTTTTAATTTTTTTTGATTTTTTTAACCTATTAATTATATGTTCAATTATAGAAAAACCGTAAATATTTACTAATACCTTTCTTTTAAATCTTTTTGAATTAGTTCGCGCTTGGACAATTACTAACAATTTATGCTCTATAAACTTTTTCTGATACTGAATATCTTCCTCTGCAGTCCAATATCATTTTTGAATTTTTTAAAATCATCTTATAATCAAAAATATCATGATCAGTCATAAGTACTGTAATATCGAATTTTTTTAAATATTCTGATTTTAGTTTTTTTAATTTATTTATTTTTAATTTTTTATTTTCATTTGGTAAACTTTTTACAAATGGATCGTAATAATGCAAATTTTTAAATCCATCTTTTAATAACTTTTCAGCCAACTTAATCGTTCCACTTTCTCGAGTATCATCAATATTTGGCTTGTAAGACATGCCCAGAAGCAAAATTTTCATTTTTCTTTTATTTATTTTCTTTAATATTTTCTTTAGTTTTAAAAATATAAAATTTATAACTTTGTAATTCGTATCTACTGATAACTTTATAAAATTTGCTCTAATTCCAGATTTCTTCGCTTTCCAGTACATGTAATGAGGATCAATAGGTATGCAATGACCACCAGTTCCAGGTCCTGGGTTATATGGTATATACCCAAAAGGTTTAGTCTCCGCAATCTTTATTATCTCAAAAATATCAATTTTCATTTTATCAGCAACAAGTTTCATTTCATTCATGAAACTTATATTTACAGACCTATAAATATTTTCTAATAATTTTGAAAATTCTGCAATTTTCAAAGTTTTAGCTAAAACAACAGTATCGAAAAATTTTGAATAAAATAATTTTATTACATTTTTACAATTATTACTAAACCCACTTATCACTTTTGGTATTTTGTTAATACTATTCTCATTAAGCCCAGGATTTATTCTTTCTGATGAAAAACCAATAAAAATATTTTTACCAACTTTATATTTAGAATCTAAATTTTGTATTATGATTTCTTCTGTAGTCCCTGGGTAACTGGTACTTTCTAGAATTATAGTTTGTCCATATTTCATATATTTTTTTATATGACTAAAGGCATTTTTAATAAAAGATAAATCTGGTAGGTTATTTTTTTTTAAAGGTGTTGGAACACAAATAATTATAATATCGCATAATCTTAAGTTTTCCATTTTATCGAAACAATTATTTTCATCTTTTGTGAGATAGAAAATATCTTTTTTACTAATATTTTTTATATAAGATTTACACTTTTTAATGCTATCAATTTTTTTTTTATTTATATCAAACCCGTAAACAACAAAATTCCTTTTTGAAAATAAAATAGCTAGAGGGAGGCCTACATAACCCAAACCTATAACACCTATAACGATTTTTTTTTTTTTGATTTTTTCAGATGCAATTTTAAGATAATTCATTATAAAATATTGAATATTTAATATTTCAATTAACTAAATACTAATTTTTCTTTACTTAGTCTATATTTAATTATTTCAATAGAGGCATTTTTGCAGCCAAAAAATATTCTATTATTTTTTTTTAAAATTTTACCTGGCGAAAGTCTTAAATTTATTTTTTTAATTTTAATTATCTCGTATTTAAAATTTTTATATAGAAAAAAGGCATAAGGATAAGGTGATTGCAAAGCTCTCACAAAACAATCAATTTTATTATAATTCATATTTTTAAAATTTAAATATGAATCCTTTGAACTTCTCTGCCTATAAACTTTTGCTTTTCTATTAGTTTGTTTTATAGTTTTAAAATTATTTAGCAATTTAATTAAAGACAAAAAAACCATTTTTGGAAAATGATTATTTGCAATTTGATGTAAATTATTAATAGTATATTTTCTTTTTAAATTAAATTTTCTTTCTTCAATTATGTCTCCACCATCAATAGTATTATTAATTTTTATAACTGATATCCCAAAATTCTTTTCATTATTTATTAACTGCCAATTTAAAGGAGAACCTCCTCTGTATTCTGGTAGTTTGCCTGCGTGACAGTTTATAATTCCATTTCTTGAAGTTTGAATTATTTTATGATTTAAAATATATGGAAATCCACATATAACAACAAAATCACATAA
>MDSV01160104.1_pt1 | contig 12143 bp, 9 predicted proteins | sample 810851 | NCBI WGS metagenome assembly MDSV01 (sample SAMN05326640, study PRJNA326480) | marine metagenome | isolation source: seawater | place: Atlantic Ocean: North East | collected 2012
GAGGTAAGAGCTCACCGGTTTTTTGGTAACAAAAAACGCACGGCAAACCCCACTGGGAGCAAGGTTAAATAGAGAGGACGCAGCGTTTTAACGCAAAAAACAGTCTTTAGTTAGTCTTCTGGGTTAACCGCTTGAGCTTAGGTGTGAACCTGAGTCTAGATAAATAAGATCTTAAATGACAGAACCCGGCTTACAGATTATCTGGCTTAACACCCTTCATTACTGTTCTACTTTTGTACTAAATCATAATTACAAACTTATTGACTATTTTTCAAAAACCCATAATATCCCATTTAATCCCAATATGGAGGATGATTTGAATTTTAATTTTAAAAGGAAGTTTTTTATAAATAATGTTTTTATCAAGCTACGAAAACAAAATAGACAAGAAGGGACGGGTTTCAGTGCCAGCTACATTTAGATCTTATTTAAATTCTATGGGTTATAACGGTTTTATAAGTTATCCCTCATTTAATTACTCTGCGTTAGAGGCTTGTTCACAAGACAGAATAGAAAAATTATCTAACACAATTGACTCCCTTAATCCTTTTGAAGAAAAAAGAGATTATTTTGCTACATCAGTTTTATCAGAGAGTGAAAACTTTCAATTTGATACTGAAGGAAGAGTTTCGATCTCAGAAAAACTACTAGATCATGCTAAAATAAAAAATAATATTTTATTTGTTGGTCTTGGCAAAACTTTTCAAATTTGGGAGCCTAAGAATTTTGCTAAATTTAAAGTTTTTGCTAGAAAAAAAGCTTTCCAAAATAGATCTAATTTAAAATGGGAAAACAAACAGAAAGGAGACTTGTCATGACTATAAATGTAGGAGGGGGAGAGCTTAGAGAATTGAAGCCAAGAATTTTAGTTATAGGTGTTGGAGGAGCTGGTGGAAATGCAATAAATGCTATGATTGAGGCCGGCATGGAAGGAGTAGAATTCGTTGCAGTTAATACTGATGCTCAAGATTTAAAAATGAGTAAAGCTGATGCAAAAATTCAAATTGGAATGAATTTGACAAAAGGACTAGGCGCCGGAGCAAAACATGATATTGGTCAGGCAGCTGCCGATGAGTCAATTAATGAAATAGTAAATTATATACAAGGCAGCAACATGGTTTTTATTGCTTCAGGTATGGGTGGTGGTACCGGAACAGGCGCTTCTCATGTAATCGCCAAAGCTGCTAGAGAAATGAATATTTTGACCGTTGGTGTAACTACTTTACCTTTTGCTTACGAAGGACCTAAAAGAATGAGAAGAGCTACTCTCGGTCTTGAGGAATTAAAAAAACATTTAGATACTACTATTGTTGTTCCCAATCAAAATCTTTTTAAAATTGCAAATGAAGCAACAGGTTTTGAAGAGTCTTTTAGTCTTTCTAATGATGTCTTAAAACATGGAGTTCAAAGTATTACTGATTTAATGGTGAGACCAGGAATGATTAATTTAGATTTTGCTGATGTAGAAACTGTAATGAGCTCAAGCGGTAAAGCCATGATGGGCACTGGTGAAGCAGAGGGAGATAATAGAGCTATGGCTGCAACTGAACTAGCTTTAAATAACCCTTTAATCGATGAGTACACGCTCCAGGGTGCGAAGGGATTATTAGTCAATATTACTGGCGGCAGTGATATAAAACTTTTTGAGGTTGATGCGGCAGTTAATAAAATAAGAGCAGAAGTTGATCCCGAAGCTGAATTGATATTTGGTGCTATCAAAGATGATAATATGGATGGGAAAATAAGAGTGTCAATAGTTGCTACTGCACTTAATGGTTCGGAAAACAAGCCATATCTAAACTTGGTAAACGATAATACAAATAATGGGATAGCTAACAGTAGAGGCTTTAGCAATAGTGACAATTTATTTAACCAGAATTACGTTGATAATAATGTTGCAAGCTCGATAGATGGAGCTACTGCTTTAAAGCTTGATGAAAATTATGCTATTAAAAATAGTGAGGAACAAAATGCTTTAATTGATAGCTTTGAAAGTAAAGAAGAAAATAAAATTGCAGAACAGGCTTCTATTATCACAAAATCTATCAATGAAATCCCATCTGGATTATCAATGGAAAGCGCTTCATACATTGAGAATAATGATGACACGATGCTAAAAGAAAGCAAACTTATTGGAGAAGAAGCAGAACAAGAAAATACACCAAAACTTTTTTCTAACGATCAATATCATGAAGAAAGTGAGCCAAAAGAGGACATTTCAACAGAGAAACTTTTTGATGAGGTCACAAACGAAGAGGAAGATTTTGAGATACCTGCTTTTTTGAGAAGACAAAAGTTTTGATGATCACAAATAAAATTAATGAAACTTCAAATACCATCTCTGGAATTTTCCCATTTTCCAGTGATGTTAAAAGAGGTGATTCAAATATCTTCGCCACAAAACGGTGGTATATTCGTTGATTGTACTTTTGGAGGCGGTGGATACTCTAAAGAAATATTAAAATTTCCTAAAACCAAAGTAATCGGAATTGATAGAGATGCAGAAGTTATATCTATTGCTGAAAAGCTAAAAGAAAAATTTCAGAATAGATTTCAATTTTATCAATTGAAATTTAGCCAGGTAGATAAAATTATAAAAAAAAATGTTGATACAATAATTTTTGATCTTGGCCTATCTTCAATTCAACTGAATAATTTCAAAAGAGGTTTCTCATTTAAGTCTAAAGAAAAATTAGATATGACAATGGGACTTTCAGATGAGTCTGTTCAAGAGGTTATTAATAACTTAAGTGAGACACACCTTAAATTAATTATTAAAATATTAGGTGAAGAAAACGAAGCTAACAATATTGCAAAAAATATTGTTAAGGCAAGATTAGAAAAAAAAATCACTAAAGTTGATGAATTAGTGAGGATAATTGAAAAAAGTAAAAAGAAAAATCTTAACTCAAAAATAAACCCAAGCACTAAAACTTTCCAAGCTTTAAGAATCTATGTAAACAAAGAAATAACTGAACTCTTATATGGAGTCGCAAATGCTACAAAACTTCTTAAGCCTGGGGGAAAACTTTTAGTCATAAGTTTTCATTCAATAGAGGATAAAATTATAAAATATTTTTTTCAAAATTATTCAAAAAATAAATCAAAACCCTCTAGATATTTACCAGAAAGCGATTTTGAAAAAATAATACTTTTTGAAAATTATGCAAATAAAGTAATTAAGCCATCTCAAAAAGAGGTAAGTATAAATAGGCCATCTCGATCTGCAAAATTGAGACTCGCTGTCAGAAGTAAAAACAAATTTATATTTCCTAAAAAACTTATTCAAAAGTTTGAAAAATATCTAAATATTGAGGCAGTTCATGCATAAATTGAAGATTATATTTTCAAGTATAATTTTTACAATTTTACTTATAGTTACATCAACGATTAAAAATGAAACTAGAGAGATTGAAAAAAAAATTTATCATTTAAATAAAGATATTAATAAAAAAGAAAAAGATATAAACGAGACTCAATTAGATTTCTTTTATTTATCTTCTCCTAAGATATTAGAGGAAAAACTGGAGCATGTAGACAAAAATTATTATTTGCCAATGCAGTATTCAAAAATATTTTTAAGTATATCTAATTTTTTAGAACTTCAAAATAAATTTGTAATTAAAGAAGGTTTAAATGAAAAAAAAATTCAGAAGAGATAAAAAACTTAACGAAAATCAGACTAGCTTTTTTTTTGAGGATTTCTTAGAAACAAATAAAAAAAATAAGTTTTCTCAGAGAAAAAATTTTTTTCATGATAGAATTTATTTATTATTTTTCTTATTTTTTTCATTAATTTTAATTTTTGGTATTAGAATTGTTCATATTTCACTCTATAAAATGGAAATATATGGTCAATCAAATTCTCATAATAGTTACACTTTATCTAGGCGTGATATAGTTGATCGCAATGGAATATTAATTTCAAGAAATATAAAATCATATCATGCAGCAATTAACCCGAATTTAATAAAAAACAAAGATAATTTTTTAATAAATTTAAGACTAGTTTTTCCTGATCTTGAAATTAAAAATATTCAAAAAAAATTTAACGCAGGTAAATATTTTTATTTAAAAAAGCGTATTAGCCAAGATGAAAAAGAGAAATTATGGCGCTTGGGAGAGAAAGGAGTTATTTTTGAGCCATTTCAATCAAGAATTTATACTCATGCAAATTTATTTAGTCATATAATTGGACAAGTAGATTATGACAATTATGGAGTATCAGGCTTAGAAAAATATTTTGATAGAGAATTAAAAGAAAATAATTTAGCCAGACAACCATTAAAACTAACATTAGATACAAATATTCAGTATTTAATTAATAAAGAACTTAGCAAAGCTTTGAATACATTTAATGCAACTGGCGGAGCATCTTTATTAATGGATGTTGAAAGTGGTGAAATATTATCTTTAGTATCACTTCCAAACTTTGACATTAATTCTAGAAATACATTTGACGATAAAAAATATATGAATAAAATTACAAAAGGAGTCTATGAACTTGGATCAATTTTTAAAACTTTTACAATAGCCCTTGCATTAGACAATAATCTTGTTAATCCAAATACAATAATAAAAAATATACCTCGATCGGTTAAGTGCTCTAGGTACGAAATCTCTGACATCAAACAGTTTCCAAAAGATTTATCCGTTGAAGACATTTTGATTAGATCATCTAATATTGGAACTTTGACCATTGCAAAAAAAGTTGGTGAAAAAAGGTTTAAAAATTTCATTAAAGAGAGTAATTTACTTAAAAGTCCAGATTTACAATTGGAAGAAGTTGGTACTCCGCTAAAATTTGATTGGAATAAATGTAAATTAGAAACTGTTTCATTTGGTCACGGAATTACAACTACACCCCTTCAGGCAGTTACAGTATATGCTGCATTAGTCAATGGAGGTTTATTAGTAAAACCTACATTAGTAAAAAGTAAGATAAAAAAAAATAACAAAAGACTAATTCAAAAAAAAACTAGTGAAAATATTATTACTATTCTTAGAAAAGTCGTTACTGAAGCTGAAGGCACTGCTAGTCTAGCCGATATCGAAGGCTATTATGTTGGTGGAAAAACTGGCACTTCTCAAAATTATCAAAATGAAAACAAAAATTTAAATACATTTATTTCTATTTTTCCAACTCAAAAACCAAAATATGCTTTATTAGTTATGCTAGAGGATCCTCAAGTAGCTAAAGAACTTACATATAATTATAGAGGTATAAAAATAAAAGGTTCTAGAAATGAGGCAGGTTGGAATTCTGTTTATGTTGCAGGCAAAATAATAAAAAAAATTGGACCAATTTTAGCCATAAAAAATGATGATTTTAATAATCAATATGTTGCTGAAAAACTTAATTAAAAATCTTCCAGAGGCAAAAAAAAAAATCAATATAAGAGGTATAGAAGTAAATAGTAAAAAAATTAAAAAAAATTTTATCTATTTTGCTATAAAAGGATACAAACTAAATGGTGAAGATTTTATCGATGAGGCGATTAAAAAAGGTGCAAATGTAATTGTATGTGCAAAAAAATGCAAATACACCAATAGAAAATTAGTTGTAATTAAAGTTTCAAATATTAGAAATTTTCTAAGTGAAATATCAGCAAAGTTTTACAAATTGAAACCAAAAAATATATTTGCAGTAACCGGAACTAATGGCAAAACATCTGTATCTGATCTATTTCATCAAATTTTAAGTTTAAATAAAATTCCAGTAGCATCTATTGGGACACTTGGAATTAAATTAAAAAATGAAATAATAAAATCTGATTTAACTTCCCCCGACACAATATTTCTTCATAAAATACTTCAAAAGATAAAGAAAAAAAAAATAGAAAATGTTATTATCGAGGCATCTAGTCATGGTTTAAATCAAAAGAGAATTGATCATTTAAAATTAAAAGCAGGCATTTTTACAAACTTTAGTCAAGATCATTTAGATTATCATAAGTCTATGAAGTCATATCTAAACGCTAAATTACATCTATTTAAAAAAATCTTGCAAAATAAAAAAGCAATTATTTCAGATAAATCCATAAAAGAATTTTCAAAATTAAAAAAGATATCTAAACAAAAAAATTTAAGATTAATCGATATAAGTCTTATGCAAGAAAAAGTTAAAAAAAATATCAGTTCTAAATTAAATGAATTTCAAATTAAAAATTTATCTATGGCAGTCCTTGCAGCAAAAATGTGTAATATAAAAGAAACTAAAATTTTTAGTACTTTTAAATATTTAAAAGATGTAGAGGGCAGGCTTGAATTAGTAAAAGTTTTTTCTAATAATATAAAAGTTTATATTGACTTCGCACACACGCCCGATGCTTTAAAAAAATCTTTAGAGGCTTTAAAAATGAAACATGGTGAAAATATTTCACTAGTATTTGGCTGCGGTGGAGATAGAGATTTTAAAAAGAGACCTATAATGGCTAAAATTGCAAATAATATTTGTCATAAAATTTACGTAACAGATGACAATCCAAGAAATGAAAGGCCAGAAAAAATTAGAAATGAGCTAACTAAAAATATTAAAATTATTAACTGTTACAATATAGGCGACAGAAAAAAAGCAATTAAAACTGCATTAGTAAATGCTGAACCCAATGAAGTAATTTTAATAGCCGGAAAAGGACATGAGTCTAAACAAATTTATAAAAATAAAATTATTTCAATTTCAGATAAACAGATAATTAAAAGTCTGAAATTGAAAATAAAAAAGCTATCGCATAAAGATCAAAACTTCAGGCAAAACAAAAAAATCATTAAAGAAATACATAAAGGGACAAAAGTTCAAAACTTTCACGGTCTCTCAATTGACTCAAGATCAGTAAAAAAAAATAATTTATTTTTAACAATTACAGGAAACAATACTGATGGGTCAAATTTTATTTCATCTGCTATAAAAAAAGGTGCAATCCACATTATTTCGTCAAAAAAAATTAAAAGTTATAAAAATAAATTAATAAAAGTAAGAAATGAGGTTAAATTTTTAAACGAATTCGCAATAAAAAAAAGGGAAAATACTAAAGCAAAAATTTTTGCAATTACAGGAAGCGCTGGCAAAACCTCGCTTAAAAATTTGATTAAAGATTTGCTGCAAAACTATGGAAAAACTTTTGGCTCTCCAAAATCTTATAATAATCATTTTGGTGTTCCACTAAGTTTATCAGAATTAACCTCAAACCATAAATATGGAGTTTTTGAAGTTGGGATGAGCAGACCAGGCGAGATATATAAATTATCAAAAATGATTAAACCACAAATAGGTATAATTACAAACATTGGAGAAGCACATATTGAAAATTTTAAAAATTTAAAGGGTATAGCTGATGCAAAAGGAGAGATAATGAATAATATAACAAAAGGTGGAGCCATTATCTTAAATAGAGATGACAAATTCTTTAATTATTTAAGTAAAAAAGCAAAGCAAAGAAAATTAAATATAATATCCTATGGCAAAAGCAAAAAGTCCGATGTTCATCCTATTTCAATAACAAAAAATAAAAAATACAAAATATTGACTGTTAAAATTAAGGAAAATATTGCACGAATAGAGATCAAAAATTTAAATATCCATAATGTGTTATCTTCTTTGGCTTTAATAAAAGAATTAAATTTAAATTTAAGCAAAATAAAATATTGTTTTAAAACTTATGAACCAACCGATGGAAGAGGAAAGATTCATAACATCAGAAGGTATAAAAAAAATTTTAAGTTAATAGATGAGAGTTACAATTCAAATCCTCTTTCTTTAAAAAATGCCATTAGAAACTTTGATTCTATCAAAAAACAAAAATTTAAAAAATATCTGTTAATTGGAGACATGCTTGAATTAGGTAAAAAATCTGAAAAGTTTCACAAAGAATTATCAAAAGTTATTAACAATTCTGATATTGATAAAGTATTTATTAAAGGCAAGAAAACTCTTATTACTTATAAGAATATTCATAAAAATAAGCGTGGAAATATTTTTCAAAAAGAAGAAGATGTGGATTTTACTTTGAATAATATTATAGCTAATAATGATTACCTTATGATTAAAGGATCTAACGCAACAGGGCTTAATAATATAAGTAAAAAAATGATAAGAGGATATTAAATGCTGTTTCATTTTTTTACTTCATTAATTGACCAGTATTCTTTTTTTAACGTATTTAAATATCTTACCTTTAGAACAGGTTTATCGGTAATGACATCTTTAATTGTAGTCTTCATTATTGGATCTCCTTTAATTAAAATTTTTTCAGAAAAAATGATTACTGGACCAATTAGACAGGATGGTCCAATTGATCATATTGTAAAAAAATCAGGAACACCAACAATGGGAGGAGTCATAATTATTATTGGAATTATTTCGAGTACGTTGCTTTGGGCGGATTTAACTAACATTTATGTTTGGACATTAATCTTTGTATCTTTAAGTTTAGGAGGATTAGGACTTTTAGATGATATATTAAAAATAAAGTTTAATAATTCTAGGGGACTGAAATCTAGTTATAAATTTTTAGGTCAATTAATAATTGGAGTTGTCGCATTATATATTCTAATAAATTATGCTAATCACGAATATCTATATAATCTTTACTTTCCATTTTTAAAAAATTTAATACTTCACATGGGACTATTTTTTATTCCATTTGGTTTATTTGTAATAATTGGAGCTTCAAATGCGGTAAACTTAACCGACGGACTTGATGGTTTAGCAACAGTCCCTGTGATGTTAGTAGCGCTTTCGTTCACACTAATATCTTATGTTGTTGGGAATACAATTTTTTCTGAATACCTTCAAATTCAATACATTCCAAATGTAGGTGAGCTTTCAATTTTTTGTGGTTCAATAGTTGGAGCTTGCTTAGGATTTCTTTGGTATAACGCACCTCCAGCTAAAATTTTTATGGGCGATACCGGTTCGCTCTCTTTAGGAGGATCTTTAGCTGCTATTGCAATTATTGTTAAACACGAAATTGTATTAGCAATTATTGGAGGACTTTTTGTTTTAGAAACAGTTTCAGTTATAATACAAGTGATTTCATTTAAACTTACTGGTAAGAGAATTTTTAAAATGGCACCAATCCATCATCATTTTGAAAAAAAAGGATGGGCCGAGTCAACTATCGTAATTCGATTTTGGATTATAGCAATAATTTTAGCTTTGGTAGGTTTGGCCACTCTAAAATTAAGGTAAAATGATCCAAGTTAATAAGTTAAAAAAAAAATCATTTCTAGTTTATGGATTAGGCTCAACAGGAAGATCGGTTGTAAATTTCTTTAAAAAAAATAAGATTAAAAACTTTAAGGTTTGGGATGAGTTTAATACACATATTTTAAAAAAAAAAAGACCTTCTAGTTTAAAAAAATGTTTAAAAGAAGTTGATTACATAATTTTAAGTCCAGGAATAAGTTTAATAAAATCAAAAAATAAAAATTTCTTAACTAAATATAAAAATAAGATTATAACTGACATAGATTTAATTTTTTTGTTAAAAAAATTTTCAAAAAGCATTATTGTTACAGGAACAAATGGCAAATCGACTACATGTAAAATAATTGCTCACATTCTTAAAAAAAGTAAGTTCAAAATATTATTAGGTGGAAATATTGGAACACCAATATTAAGTTTAAATACTAAGAAAAATAGTATTTTGATAATTGAGGCTTCATCTTTTCAGTTAGCCTATTCAAAATACATCAATGCTGATTACGCAATGCTGCTTAATATTACAAATGATCATTTAGATTGGCACGGAAGCATGCAACACTATATAAATTCAAAATTTAAAATCTTTGAGAGTCAAAAAGGTTTTCAATATTCAATTATTAATTATAATCTTAAATCTCAATTTAAAAAAAGAAAATTCCAAGGAAGATTAATTATACCCCGTCTTCAAGACTATTTAAAAATTAAGCATCAAATTAAAAATTCTTATCTTAGGTCTGATATTAATGATGAAAATATGTCAGCAATTTTGTCTTTATCAAAAATTTTAAAAATTGATAAAAAATCTTTTTTGAATTCTTTAAAATCTTTTAAAGGTTTGCCACATAGATACGAAATTTTTTACAAAAAGAAAAATTGTCTTTTTATAAATGACTCCAAGGCAACCTCTTTCCAGGCTACAAAATTTGCTTTAAAAAATACAAAAAATACATATTGGATAGTAGGAGGATTACCTAAATTAAGAGATAGATTAATATTAAAAAATTTGAAAAAAAATATTATAAAATCTTACATTATAGGAAAAAACATAAATTTTTTTCAAAAACAAATACGAAACTATAAAATTAAATATTCAATTACCAAAAATATAAAAAATTCAATAATTCAAATTTTGAAAGATATTAAATTATCTAATAAAAAAAATAAATCAATTTTATTAAGTCCTGCATCAGCTTCTTATGATCAATTCTTAAATTTTGAGAAGAGAGGGGATGAATTTAAAAGATTAAGTAAATTCTATGCTAGAAAATTCATATAAACTTCAATTAATACAATATTGGCGTAATATAGATAAAAAAATCTTTTTTTGCTTTGTAGTATTATTTTTTCTTGGTTTATTTTTTTCTTTTTCATCCACTTCATCTTTGGCTGGTGAGAGATTGAATAAAGATTACTATTTTTTTTTCTCAAAACATTTAGTTTTTACTTTTTTGGCATTAATAATTATGATTTTTATTTCAATTCTAGAAACAAATTTTTTAAAAAAAGTTGTAGTACCAATTTTTATAGTTTCTTTTCTTCTTTTGACTTTAGTACCAATTCTAGGTGTTGAGGTAAAAGGAGCTAAGAGATGGCTAGACTTTTATTTATTTAGACTGCAGCCAGTAGAAATACTAAAACCTTTTTTTATTTTAGTTTCAGTAAAAATTTTAACTTTGGAGAAACTTCAAAACTCTCACGTAAAATATATTTTTAGTTTTTTATTGTTATCTTCAGTTGTAATTCTTCTTATCAATCAGCCAGATTTGGGACAATCGATTTTATTAATAATAACCTGGATTGCCACAGTTTTTATATCTGGGGTAAGTTTATTATTTATTGTAGGTTTTTTTTCAATTTTTTTTATTTTTATTTGTTTATTATTATTTACGATGCCGGAAAAATTTGGATATGTTACCAGCAGATTGATTTCATTTATAGATCCTAATAAGGGCGATAAGTTTCAATCTTCTTCGGCTCTTGATGCAATAAAACTGGGTGGATTAACCGGTCAGGGAATGGGTGAAGGAGTTTTAAAAGACAGCGTGCCAGAAGCACATACTGATTACATAATAGCTATTGTTTCAGAGGAATTTGGATCAATAATTTCTATAATAATTATTTTAATATTTTTATATATTTCCTTTAGAATAATAAAAAATTGCGTAAATCAAGAAGATCAATTTATAAAAGTATCATTATGTGGTTTGGCCTCGTTATTAATATTTCAAACATTTATTCATATCGGGGTAAATACTAATCTTATACCTACCACAGGGATGACGTTGCCATTTTTAAGTTATGGAGGATCCTCTCTTGTCGGAAGTGCAATTTTAGCAGGAATTATCCTTAACTATACTAAAAATAAAACTTATTTATATGAATAAAAAAATTAAAGCTCTGATCGCAATAGGTGGTACTGGAGGCCATGTATTTCCAGGATACAATTTAGCAAAACATTTAAAAAATAAAAATTTTGATGTTCAGCTTGTAACAGACAAAAGGGGGCTTAAATATCTTAAAGGATATAAAAATTTAAAAATTCAAACATTAAGTTCATCACCCCTAATTAAAAAAAATATATTTATGCTTTTTACATCTTTATTTTTAATATTTTTTTCAATTATTAATTCAATATTTTTTTTAATATTTAATAGACCACACATTATTTTTGGCATGGGTGGCTATGCATCTTTGCCTATTTGTATCGCTGCTAGTATTTTAAAAATAAAATTTGTTATTTATGAAAATAATTTAATTATAGGAAAGGCAAATAAATTTTTATTAAAATCGACATATAAAGTATTAGTATCAAATAAAGAGCTCGAAGGTATCCCTGAAAAATATGTAAATAAAATTTTTGAAATAGGGAATATCATAAATCAAGAAATAATTAATTTTTCAAATAAAGAGTCTAAAAATATTTCTAATAAAAAAATTA
>MDSV01070074.1_pt1 | contig 12142 bp, 7 predicted proteins | sample 810851 | NCBI WGS metagenome assembly MDSV01 (sample SAMN05326640, study PRJNA326480) | marine metagenome | isolation source: seawater | place: Atlantic Ocean: North East | collected 2012
AAGGGCAGGGGTACCGCCAAATCTCCAGTTTCTGAAACAAGTTTTTGGGCTTTTGAAATCGCTTGATAACTGCTATTGCTTTTTGGAGAGCTTGCAAGATAAATGGCACATTGACTCAACAAAATTCGAGCCTCTGGCATTCCGATTGTGTGTACTGCTTGAAAACAACTTTGTGCCATGACAAGTGCTGTTGGATTGGCATTTCCAATGTCTTCACTGGCCAGAATAAGCAAGCGACGGGCAATAAACTTGATTTCTTCTCCTCCTTCAAGCATTCGAGCCAACCAATACACTGCCGCATTCGGATCGCTCCCACGTATAGATTTGATAAACGCAGAAATGATATCGTAATGTTGCTCTCCACCTTTGTCGTATTGGGCTGTATTTTGTTGGGCGATTTGAGCAACAAATGTATTTTCAATGATTACTTTATCAGTTGTACTGGCAAGCACACACAGTTCAAAAAGGTTGAGCAATCGACGAGCGTCACCACCTGAGTAACGAAGAAGGGCATCCGTTTCTTGAAGAATAATGGATTTTTGTTGCAACTGTTTATCTCTCGAAATGGCTTGCTTTAGGATTGAAATGAGGTGATCTTTCGTTAGGGATTCGAGGATATATAACTGGCATCTTGAGCGGAGTGCTGGAATGACTTCAAAACTTGGGTTTTCGGTAGTTGCTCCGATCATTGTAATCCACCCTTTTTCAACTGCTCCAAGCAAAGCATCTTGTTGCGACTTGCTAAAACGGTGAATTTCGTCGATAAACAAAACTGTTCGCTTTTGAGTGGAAAATAGGCTGTCTTGACGTTTGGCCTGTTGGATGATTGCACGTACATCTTTAACTCCTGATTCAATTGCGCTGAGCTGCTGAAAAGGACGGTCTTTAGCGATGAGTTGTGCCAAGGTCGTTTTCCCTACGCCTGGTGGCCCCCAAAACAGGAGGGAGGGGATTAGATTTTGATCTTTGTAAGAATCCAAAACTCCCTTTGGGCCGACCAAATGCTCTTGACCGATAAAATCATCGAGCTTTTGCGGGCGCATGCGTTCTGCAAGAGGAGAATTCATTTACTAAAGATAAGGATTTAGGACTTCAACCGCTGTCTCATGGCTTCATAGAGAAACATTCCGGCAGCTACCGACACATTATAGGAATCCATTTTCCCAAGAATGGGGAGTTTTGCAGCTTGTGAACATAGCTTTCTTACCCCTTGCGAAACCCCTTTATCCTCAGCTCCCATGACGATTGCGACTGAGCTTGTTAGGTCGATATCAAAAAGGCTTTGCTCTGCTTTTTCATCGGCTACGATCGATTGGATATCGTAGGACTGAAATAAGTAGAGCGCGTCTTTAAGATGACTTACTCGACAAATGGGAATCTGAAAGACCCCACCTGCGGAGGTTTTAATTGTTTCTCCTGTGATTTGCGCCGAACCACTGTTTGGTATTACAACAGCAGTGGCTTTTGTAGCTGCTGCCGAGCGAATGATTGCGCCCATATTACGAGTGTCAGTAATTCCATCTAAAAGAACGAAAAGTCCAGTGTTTTGTTGAGTCTCTAAAAGATCTTCTAAAGAGTGAAATGTAATTTCGCTCAGCTGAGCAACGACTCCTTGATGGTTATGAGGTGTGAGTTTATTGAGTTTTTGAATGGGAACATAGGAATAGGGGATTTTTGAATTTTCCAATGTACTGATGAGTCGTTCGGCACTGTTCTTGTTTATGTCACGTTGAATAAAAACTTTTGAAATGGTTTTTGAAGCTTCAATTGCTTCAATGATTGCTTGTCGGCCAAAAATGGTTTTTTCTGATTGCATCTTCAAATCTATCAAAAATGAATAATAATTGTTATATTTATTTTTGAATGATTTCAAATGAGAATTAAAAATTTTACGATTTTATTTTTTATGACGCTTTTTGCTTATGGACAAAAACAAAAAGGCTTTTTCTCGAAAGAATCAATTTTTAATGAGTCCACTATGGTTTTCAGTGGAGAGGTTATTCAACAACAGTCATACTGGTCCGAAAACAGATCCACTATCTATACAGTTAATACTGTTTTAGTGTCAAAAATATTTAAAGGTAATAATGCTCCAACTTACGTAAATGTAACAACTGAAGGTGGCTTAGTTGGTATGGAAGGGTTAATTGTTAGCCATCAAGTTCAATTAAGAAAAAAATCAAAAGGTTATTTCTTTCTAGAAATTAGTGATTTAAAACTCCATGGGTATCAAAGTGATGAAAAACTCTACAATTTTGGTAATAATGTCAATGGATTTTTAAGCTATGATTCTTATAGTGATGAAGTTAAACTCCCAAAAGATAAACTTAATAAAGATGATTTTGAGAGTATCTTGTCAAATAGATTGAATCAAAAAATAACTGTCATTAAACCTGAACTTCTTAGTAGTCATAATTCTTCGCTTTCCTCTTCTGTTGTTATTGATCAGCTAAATCCAACCACGATTGAAGCCGGAGATTCACAAGTTTTAACAATCATTGGATCAGGTTTTGGTACACCAAGTGGAAACACATTTGGTGACGTCGAATTTAAAAATGCGGATGATGGTGGAGACACTTGGTTAGAGGTATTAAGCACACAGATTATAAGCTGGTCTGATGATAAAATACAAGTAGAGGTTCCTGACTTTGCAGGTTCTGGAAAAGTGAGAGTTATTACATTGGACAACACGATAGTCGAAAGTTCACAGTCTATTGAGGTTCCTTATGCGATATCGAATGTAACATACCAAAACATTGCATATCCAATTTATCATCCCGGAAGTATGAGTAATAGTGGTACACAAGTAGATAATGTACAAAATGGGAAGTATATTTTTCAGTACAATGATGAATTTTCACAAAATGAAGATGCAGTCACCTATTTTGAAAATGCTTTAGAAGACTGGGTTTGTGGCGCTGGAATTAATTTTGAAATTAGTTCAGAAACGACAACAATTGCAGAAGAAGATCGTGATTTTGTTAACACAATCTCTTTTGCAGACATTGAAAGCTTAGGTGTTACTTATCAGTTTTTTTCTGGATGTGATAATAATGGAACTGTTAACTGGATTTGGTCTGACATCGATATTTTATTTTCATCTGCAACTAATTTTGGTTACGGTAATGTTAATGGCAATCAGATAGATTTTGAAGAAGTTTCGCGCCATGAAATCGGTCATGCGGTTGGATTTGGACACAATATTGATTCAAGCACCCTAATGCATTATTCTGTATCATCAGGCAACAAAACTTTTACTATTGACCCTTATTTTACGGGCAGTCAAATTATTCTGTCAAGAGACATTTCTGAACAAGTTTGCGGCCTAGAACTTCACACTCTTTCGGAATGTAGCAGTATTGACCCAAATTTGGACAGCGATGGAGATGGGGTTAAGGACATTCGAGATGATTGCCCAGACACTCTAGAAAGTGTAGACGTTGATGACAATGGCTGTGCCTTATATCAACTAGATTCTGATTTTGATGGCGTGACAGACGATGTTGATCAATGTGCAACGACTCCAATTGGAGCTATAGTCAATGAATTTGGATGTGCTGATACAGATGCAGATGGGATATTCGATTACATTGATTTGTGTCCGAATACCCCGTCTGGATTTACAATAGATGCGGATGGATGTGCAGATTTTCAAAAAGATTCAGATGGAGATGGCGTAAATGATGCAGAGGATCAATGTGAAGGAACTAATACTGATGATATTGTTGATGTAACAGGATGTTCTGTCTTTTTTCTTGACCAAGAAAACTTTTCTATAGATGTTATTTCTGAGAGTTGCTCAAACTCAAACGATGGTAGAATAGAGGTCAGTATCGAAAATACAGACTTTGATTACACGGCAATAGTTAATGACACTACCCATCAATTTAACCAAAACACAGGATTTTCGAAAACAATAGGTAACTTATCAAGTGGTTCCTATGATATTTGCTTTGGAGTAGATGGAGTTCAAGAGTTTCAACAATGCTTTGGTTTTGTCGTAACAGAGCCGAACGCAATAGATGCTTATACTGTAATCTATCCTGACCTGGGGTATGTTGATTTAAATTTATCTGGTGCTTCTGACTATACTGTTGTGATTAATAGCCAGATCTACTCCATTAAAGGTGATTTCGTGCGCTTACCAGTTGACACGGGCTTAAATTCAATAACGATTTATACCAAAAATGCATGTCAGGGAATTATTGAGAAAGACGTTTTTATTAGCGAATCTGCGAATATATTTCCTAATCCTGCATCATCACAATTTTCTGTTTTAATTGGTGGTAAAGATGATCTAGTTCATATAAGCATTGTTGACCTCAACGGAAAAACCGTTCAGTCCAATCAATATCATTTGGCCGGTTTAGAAAGACATATTGACCTATCGATTGATGCACTTAATGATGGGATTTATTTTGTACAAATTCAATCGAAATCCGTTCAGAAGAATATTAAACTTGTAAAATACAATCAGTAATGAATTATATTAGATTTCATCATATAGGTCTAGTAATACTTTGTGTAATATTTAACTCAATTTTACTTTCGTGTTCAAAGGATGATGGTCCAAAGTTACCCGAGCCAGCTACTTTACAATTACCTGCCAATTTAGAAAATTGTGTAGGTGGTAATTCTCTGTCATCTTCAAAGGCCGAAGTTACATTTAGTTGGTCTATTGCTCCTAATACAGACTCTTATATTTTAAACGTTTCTAACCTTGTTACAGGTGAAGACTCATTTAAACGAAATATTGTTGAAACTACAACTACATATAGTCTTGACAAAGGATATCCATACATGTGGTATATTACATCCACTTCTGAAGCTTTAGCTGATGTTGCCTTTTCTCCAGAGTTTATGTTTTTTCTAGCATCTGATGGAGATCGAAATAGCCCTCCTTTTCCTGCAGTAGCCACAATTCCTGCCCCTGGATCAACTATAGAGATTATTGATAATAGCGAAGTGTTATTATCCTGGAAAGGTGCTGATCCTGAAAATGATATATTGAAATATGATCTGTTTATCGACAATATTGACGGATTACAAACACCTTTACCAACAAATCAACAAAACTTAACTAGCACAGAATTTTCTCTTCAGCTAAGTGCTGGTTCTGTTTATTTTTGGTCAATTTTAACAACTGATTCAAATGGCAATACTTCAAAAGGACAAGTTTATTCTTTCAAAACCAAATAAGAAATATTCTTTCAAAAAAAAACCACCCAAGTAGGTGGTTTTTTTGAAATCTAACTAATTTGAATACAATTAATTTGCAGTAGCAGTCCATTCTCCGTCTACAATCACAAGCTTTAGAAGCAGGTTATTTTCTGCTGTAGCACCATATGGAGCTGTGCCACCTTCTTTATAAGCGGCAAGGTCTCCATGATATGCATCTGCATCCGATTGAACAAATGTTGCCTCTTTTGGGTCAACTTTTGGCCAACCAGTACTTGATTTTAGAACAGAAGTTGTTATTGGCATTTCAGGGGTCGGATTAGTTATTCCGTCATAAGTGCCATCAAAATAGGCATAGTATTGATTACTATAAAAATCAGACCAAAAATAATATGTACCATCCGATAATGTGTCAATATCAAATACTTCAGGACATGCACTGGTAGCAGCACCGTAATTGCCTATTTCATCATTCCAACTAAATTCTGGTGTGGTTGTAACATAAACATCTAAATCTACATCGTTAGCACATGGTCCATAATAACCCCCACCATATTGAAGAGCATTAGGATTTGTTTCCCAATCAAAAGTAATTTGATTTACACTGACAACGTGATTTTCGATTGCTATTTCAACAACTGGTAAAGAAGCATCTGGGTTGATCAAATACTGAGTTAGATCATCATCTCCTGGTCCGCTTACAACTTGTAGTTTTGCAATCTCTGTATCTTCTGCTTCAATATCAGAAAGAATTGTAACAGAGATTGTTCCTTCAGTGTCATAAGCTGCAATTGTTCCATTTTGAGTTGTGAAATCCACATCTATAGTGGCTTGACTATCTTCTGTAGCCTCAAACCCAAACTTAGAGTCGTAAGCTATTGGCTTATCAAGAATAACTTTCCAAGTATAAACAACTTGATCATTCTCATTTGTAGTCATTTCAGCACTGCCCTGTAGTTCGAAAGATGGAGTTGGATAACTATCTGTAGAACCAACAGGCTTGACATCTTGATCAAAGTTTTCAGCATCGCAACCAATGAGTAGTAAACCTCCCAAAAAAGCGAATAAAATTTTATTATATAATTTCATAACTACTAGTTTATTTTATTTAACACTTGATAAAACTCCCTCGGCCCTGATCCAGCCGTAAAATACCCATATGACATTGTCAGAGTAATGTCATCTCCATCAACAGAAACATAATTGGTGTCAAGACATTCGACATTTGACATATCACTTGGGTTTGATTGACATGTAATAATAGGCTGACCATTTAACAATATTGGATCACCATTATACTCAGTTAGATAGGTAATCTCTGCATCATCCGCGACTGCACCAAATGGATCAGTATCAACTTCAAAATACCATTCATTACCATCAAAAAGCCCGCAATATTCAAGTACTCTGTAAGTATTGTCACAGATATACAAAATTTCGGTTTCCTCTGGCCAATCAGCTTCGTCAGCATTGTTAGATCCAATTCTCCAGTATTCGGCATCAGATGTCGAATATAGCCCTGTGATTGGCGAATAACAAAGATATTCAATAGTGATTACAGAAGTACTTGTCCTTCCGTTAGGAACAACGCTATTATTGTCAATCTCAGTAATATTTAATACTAACTTAGGGTTGGCAGCTAGTGGAGGAGCAATACCGTCTGTCATTACAGTTAGAGACAAGTTACCAACATAATTTGTTGATTTTGTCAAATTTAATGGTTCAGTAGCTAATTTAAAATGGGTACCCTCAATAGCAGTTGAACTTTCATCCACTTCCACAGTTACTGTAATGTCTTCTGACATTTCCATTGATGTTGGTCCAGTCAGATTAACAGTTAGTAAAAACTCTCTTTCAGATCCATCAGCTACAACAGAAGCATTTTTTGCAGCAGATAAGAAACCTACTAAGTTAGGTCCATCATCAAACTGATCTGAAAGCGCTGTATCATCAACACATGATGCGAGTGAGATAGATAAGAATACAATAAGTAATTTATTTAATTTTTTCATCTTTATTCAAATTAATTTGCCCAAAATATTTTGTCAGTAAATGCATCTTTCTGCTTCGGGACTTTGGCAGTATTTGCACTGATTTCAGAGTTTGGATACAATAAACGTACAGGTCTGTCAGCTACGCCATCACCTGCTGCAGAAACGGGCACACCAGTTGGGAAGCCAGTTCTATTATACTCAAACCAAGTTTCGATTCCATTTGTACCTATCAAAGCAATCCATTTTTGGGTAATAATAGCTTCTTGCTTAGAAGATAAATTAGTCCAATTACTATCACCACTATAATCACCTTGCGTGGCGCCCAGAGTTGCAAATGACGCGGCAATTCCTGCATCGTAGTGTGCTTTTGCAACGGCATCAGCACCTGCAATGAAGCCATGTAATGCAGCTTCAGATTGTAAGAAATGTGATTCCGCTGCCGAAATTATAATTGCATCTTGATCTGCCCCTTTCAAAATCCCAGGACCAATGTTAGATACATTATCTGCATTAAAATCTTCTCCAACCGTGACACCTTGAGGAGTACCCTTGTGTCCACCACTAGGTTCTTCAAACAAATAATCGATTCTTGGATCGTCAGAAGTGGTTAGATAATCTAACACAAAATCTGAGGCACATGTTGCATCGTTATTCAAGGTTACTGTACCTGCAACTGCTTCACCGAAAGCAGCCCAAAGAGGATTTTGCTTTCCTTCTTCATTTACATAACCAGGATTAATAGAAGCATCAGCAGTAATAAAACCTGAACCTTCAGCTACTATAGCATCAAATTGTTCTTGTATATATGCTGCACGACTTGCCATACCTGATTGACGAATTAGAATCCTCATCTTGACAGTGTTAGCAAATTGCTTCCAATTCGTCATATCGCCACCAAACATAATGTCTTGATCTCCGGGATTATCTGCACTTGAGTCAATCAAGGAAATAGCTGTAGAGAGATCACTAATTAGTGAATCATATACCTCTTGAGCATCATCAAAATTAGGTGTAATGTTGGTACCACGATTCAGTGCTTCTGAGTAAGGGATATCTCCATATAAATCAACGAGTACTTGAAAGTGAAATGCCTTCATGATCTTACTGATTGCACGAAAATTATTATTACTTGTATCACCTTCTATTTCATGATCAAGAACATGATACTGCTTAAGAACTGATTGATAATGGTAATCCCATAATTGCTCATAAAAAGAAGCATTTACAAGATACTGGAACTCCTCAGTATACCAGCTAAATCCGTAAGCTTGACTATGGTTATACATAAATAAGTTACCAAGATTATTTGTGTATCTGTTGCTGTAAATTGAACTTGCTGTGTAAACCTGAGCAACAGGTAATGCTAACTCAGGTGATACTGACGTTGGATTATTAGGATCTGTATTAACATCCAAATAATTTTCGTCACATGATATAAGTGTGAATACAACACTTAAAAACAAAATATATTTTGTAAGGTATTTCATTTTTTTTTAGTTTAAAATTCTAGGTTAATACTTAGACCATAGTTTCTGGTTGGGGGGGATTGAAAATATCCACCTTCACCAATAGCATTTCCCAGACTGTTATTAAATTCAGGATCAGAAAATCTATTTTCTTCTGGAAGCCAAGTAAGTAAATTTCTACCTACAAGTCCTATGGTAAGCTTTGAAAGTCCAGTTGACTTAATTGCTTCAGAAGGGATATCATATCGGAGGGCAACTTCTCTTAATTTAACAGATGATGCATCACGAACGTAATTTTCTTCAATTTCATTATGGTGATTTTGCCAATATTTCATTACACCTTCAGTAATTGGAATATTAGTGTTTTCTATATAAACGCCAGGTGAAGTTTCAACTACCGAATTAGGAAAAACGAAATCCTGTCGATTAGAAGATACACTCTCGATTGATGAACCGGTAAATTCCATTGCATCAGCAACTTGAGCATAATACTTATGACCAGTTCTGTAATCCCATGTTGCTGAAAGTGTAAAACCATTATAATTCATAGAAGAATTGAAGCCCCAGACGTGCTTAGGAAGCGTAGTACCTTGGTCCTTTAACTCCCCAATTATTGGGTTTCCATCTGCAGGATCAATAACAACTCTACCTAGCGGATCTCTGACATATGATGTTGTTCTCAATTGTGGAAAAGGTTTGTTTAGTGCGGCATAAACTCTACCTCCAACTAGAACATTTTCCGAATCACCAGCTAGTTTTTTAACAATGGTTTCACTTGTTGAGTAATTTACATTGAAATCCCAAGTGAAATCATTTATTTTAAGAAGTTCGGCATTCAAACTTAACTCAAAACCAGTTCCCTCCAAATCACCTACATTGGTTAGAATACTTTCAGCTCCAGCGGAAGGTGCTGAAGTTACATATGTAAGGAGGTCAGTAGTATTTGTCATGTAATAACTGGCATCCAGTGTTATTTTATTGTCCAGCAAACCTAAGTTTAATCCAATTTCAGAAGTGTTTAGCTTTTCTTTACTTATAGAACTATCTACAGAAGTTCCTCCTAAATAAAATCCGTTAATTGAACCAAACGGGAAAGAGGATGATTGGAAGTAGCGTTCGTTGATTGCACTGATACCAACTGCATCATTATAAACTGTAGCATTACTAAATGTAAGTTTTGCATAGTTTAAAAGCGAAGTGTCAAATGAATCTAGAAGGCTATTACCGTAGCTGTTAACTAGTATAGCAGAAACTCCAACAGACGGATAGAAGTATCCATTTTCACCTTCAGGTAATACCGATGTGTAGTCATATCTACCACTTAAGTTCAAAAACAATCTGTCTTGGTAGCCTAAATTAGCATCAAGGAAATAACCATAAGATCTCTTTCTGGCCTCACTGACACTTCCAACAAGTTCACCTGTTCCGTTTGAAATATCATAAAAACCAGGAATACTCAAGTTATTGGCTCTTATAGAGCTGCTTCTTCCATCATAAGAATAACTGGACGCGCCAACCAAAGACTTTAAGATTAAATCTTGTGTTAAATCATACTCAATTTTGGCTAAAAAGTTAGATGTGTATATGGTGGTTTGAGATTCAGAATCAGTCACAAACGATGATACAGGAGAATGGTATGGCTGGGTAACAGGATCGTAGTCTTGCTTAGCTCTCCAGTACTTTCCTTGGGAATTAAACTTGTTCACTCCAATTCGAGCTTCAAGTTTAAGCCACTCAAGTGGTTGCCACTCTACAAAACTGTTACCATTAATTCGGTCTGAATTTCTTATATCTCTGTTTGTATCAATTGCCCAATAGGGATTTTGGTAAAATGCATTAAAATACCCATCAGGTGAGGAATATAGATCATTTTCCCAATCGCGATATTGTGATAGTGGTACGTTCGCTGGGGTGTTGAAAACAAACCAGTAAAAAGTCCTGTCTTGATCCCCGATATCGTCACCAACAACATCTGTTTTATCACGAAGAAAGTTTCCGTTGAATCCAACCTTAAACTTTCCAATTTTTTTGGAAGCGTTGAATTTAAAAGATGTTTTATTAAAAGTGTCCTTTTCTACGATCCCAGATGTGGATTGTTTGCTAGCAGATAAATAAATACTACTAGTTGCATCCCCCCCAGTAATATAAACTGTGTTTTGAAAACTTTCTCCTGTTTCAAAAAAATCTAAAAGATGATTTTTTACTGGTGCGTATGGAACTGCCTGGTATGTTCCGTCAGGAAAAACAGGACCAATTCTACGCATTGTTCCATCAAATCTTGGTCCAAAGTTTGTGTTTTCGATAGCCATGTAATCACCATCCCAACCAGTACCATATTCTGTCTGCCAATCAGGCAGGTAAGAAACTTCCTCGATCGTATAAACGCTTTGTACCCCAACAGTAAATTTACTGTTCAAAGTACCTTTTTTTGTTTCAATAATGAGAGCGCCGTTAGAAGCATTTGAACCATAAAGAGAAGCAGCTGTAGCACCTTTAAGCACATCAATACTCGCAATATCCACAGGATTCAAATCGTCGAAAGCTCCTTTAGTTGCAATTGCTCCATCAATAACAATTAATGGATCGTTAGAAGCACTAATTGAGCGCAGACCCCTGAGTATAATTTTGGAGCTTGGGTTAACACCATTACTTGTAGTGTTGATTTGCAAACCAGCAACTTTTCCAGTGAGAGCAGATGCTGCACTTGTGAAGCTGTTTGATGAAATCGATTCACCCTGCACTTTTTGCGTTTGGTAAGTAATCTCGTTTTTCGACCTGTTAACTCCAAATGCAGTTACGACTACTTCTGACAATTCGTTAGAAGGAGTCAGCATTACATCCAATTGAGATGAAGTAATCTGCACCTCTTTTTGACTGTAACCGACGAAACTTACCTGTAATACATCATCAATTGACGCTACAATAGAGAAATTCCCATCAAAATCAGTGGTGGTTGCATTTCCAGAACTACTAACGATAATAGTTGAACCTGGAAGAGGTACGCCGCTTTCATCTGTAACAGTTCCTGAAATAGACTGCTGCGCAAAAGTAAATGCAGCAAACATCAGAAATAAAGATGTTATTATTTGATTAAATTTAGTTTTCATATGTTTTCATAATTATAGGAATCAACAAATCTGTTAATTTTTTGTTAATAAAACAAGTTTTTTTGCAAAATAATGTTGAAAATCAAACTATTAATGTAGCCCATAGGTACAACTATTTCAAAATTTCTCATAACAAATGATTTCTTTTAACATGCTCTGCAATGCATATTATTTAAATAATGTAAAACCTTTTCCTTAGTTCAATATAAAACAGATGTAAAAAATAATTCTCAAGGTTTTTTAAATTAAAAAATAATACTACATTTGCAGCCCTTAAAATAAGGGAAGAAATTAATTCGTAGTATGCCAACAATTTCGCAACTCGTTCGTAAAGGAAGAACAGATCTCTCAAAAAAGAGTAAATCTGCCGCACTTGATTCATGCCCACAGAGACGTG
>MDSV01028337.1_pt1 | contig 12141 bp, 7 predicted proteins | sample 810851 | NCBI WGS metagenome assembly MDSV01 (sample SAMN05326640, study PRJNA326480) | marine metagenome | isolation source: seawater | place: Atlantic Ocean: North East | collected 2012
CAGGTACTTGTACTTTTTACGGTACAGCAAACTCTAACCAGCTAGTGGTTGAAATGATGGGCTTACATTTACCGGGCTCTTCTTTTGTTAATCCGGGTACACCGTTACGTGACGCGCTTACGAAAGCAGCAGCGGTTCAAGCAACGCGCTTAACTGACCTTGGTGACAACTACACGCCAATTGGTCACATTGTAGATGCTAAGGCCATTGTGAACGGTCTTGTGGGTCTGCTTGCAACAGGTGGTTCTACTAACCATACCATGCACCTAATTGCCGTCGCGCGTTCTGCAGGCTACATCGTAAATTGGGATGACTTCTCAGATATCTCTAATGCAGTGCCGCTGTTAACTCGCATCTATCCAAACGGTTCAGCTGACATCAATCACTTCGTTGCCGCTGGTGGTATGTCTTTACTTATCAAGCAATTGCTTGATGCGGGCCTACTGCACAACGATGTGAAAACAATTGTTGGTGAAGGCTTAGATTTATACACCAAAGAGCCTGTTTTGAAAGATGGTGAGTTAGAATGGCGAGATGGCCCTACTGAGTCACTCGATAAAGAAGTACTTGCTACAGTAGAAAACCCGTTTAAACCAGACGGTGGATTGAGTGTGCTTGACGGCAACCTAGGCCGTGGCGTAATCAAGACTTCTGCGCTTCGCACTCCGCACTGCAACATCAAAGCACCGGCCGTTGTTTTTGAAGACCAATTCGAGTTAGATGATGCGTTCAAATCTGGCAAGCTAGACAAAGATTGCATTGTTGTTGTTCGCTTCCAGGGCCCATCAGCGATTGGTATGCCAGAGCTTCACCGCTTAACGCCACCGCTTGGTGTGCTTCAAGACCGCGGCTTCAAAGTAGCCCTTGTAACTGACGGTCGTATGTCGGGTGCATCAGGTAAGGTACCTGCTGCTATCCATGTGACTCCGGAAGCGTACAAAGGTGGCTTGCTTGCTAAAGTGCAAGAGGGCGACATCATTGAGCTTAACACCGAAACCGGTGCGCTTACCTTGCATGTTGATGATGAAACGTTGGCCGCTCGTGAGGCTGCGCCAGCAAACCTAGCTAAGCATCACATAGGCATGGGACGTGAGATGTTCGCAGGTATGCGTGCAATACTTACTGGCGCAGAAGAAGGAGCGTGTTCTCTGTTTTATACGCAGGAGCAAGCATAATGAGCCAGAAGTTTGTGGCTGATGTTGGCGGCACAAATATTCGCGTTGCTAGGGTAACCGAGTCTGGTGTAGCCGACATTAAAAAGTACATGTGCAATGACTTTGCCAGTATAGATTTGGCCATAGGCCAATACTTTTCTGATATGGCGCAACACACCTTTACGCAAGGCTGTATTGCCATTGCATGCCCTGTGCTTGGCGATCAAGTCGAAATGACAAATCACAGTTGGGCGTTTTCACAAAATGCACTTCGCAGTCAGCTTAAGCTAGATGCGTTGTTTGTTATTAACGACTTTACGGCGGTAGCGCACTCTTTACCCGTGTTGGGTAAAGAGCAGGTGGTACAAATTGGCGAAGGTACCGCGAAAGAAAATGGCAATATTGCTGTTTTTGGTCCGGGGACGGGTCTTGGTGTTGAACACATCACAATGACGTCTTCTGGCTGGCAGACTCTTGATGGTGAAGGCGGTCACGTTGATTTTGCCCCTGTTGATGAAACTGACGTTGTAGTGTGGCGTCATCTGCAAAACACTTTGGGCAGAGCGTCTGCTGAAGAAGTAATGTCGGGTCGCGGACTGCATAATATCTATACAGCACTTGCTACTGACGCAAACGCCCCAGTGACTTTTACAGAGCCAGCGCAAATCACAGAAGCAGCCCTTAACGGTACGTGTAAGATTGGAGAAGCAACGCTTACGCAATTTTGTCGCATTATGGGGAGTTTCGCCGGTAATTTAGCGCTTAACATGGCCACGACTGGCGGCATCTTCATTGGCGGTGGTATTGCCAACCGTTTCCCTGAATTTATTCAAAACAGTGATTTTAGAGCTCGTTTTGAGGCAAAAGGGCAGATGAAGCACTACGTGAAAGACATTCCCACCTATTTAATTGCAGAGCCTGACCATGGTCTATTGGGTGCGGCTGCATATCTGAATCAAAATACAGCGAGCTAAATTATGACAACCAAATGGAAAACCTCTCCAGAGGAAATTTTTGCAGCCGGTCCAGTGGTACCTGTACTGGTTATCAACGACGTGGAAAAAGCCGTTCCTCTGGCAAAAGCGCTAATGGAAGGCGGGATCAAGGTATTAGAAGTGACCTTGCGTACGCCAGCGGCAATTGACGTGATTAAGCGTATTGCAGAGGAAGTACCTGATTCACTTATCGGAGCTGGCACGGTAACCAATGCGCAGCAGCTTAAAGCGGTAATTGAAGCTGGGGCTAAGTTTGCCATCAGTCCAGGTATGACTGCTGACCTACTTAAAGCAGGTATGGATGCAGATATCCCGCTTATTCCTGGTATTTCTTCTACGTCTGACCTTATGAAAGGCAAGGATGCAGGCTACACCCACATGAAGTTCTTCCCTGCAGAAGCGTCAGGCGGTGTTAAAGCTATCAAGTCTATTAGTGGTCCTTTCCCTGATGTGACGTTCTGCCCAACAGGCGGTATTGGTCCAAACAACTACAACGACTACCTAGCACTTAACAACGTTAAATGCGTAGGTGGTTCATGGCTTGCCCCTGACGACGCAATTGAGTCAGGTGATTGGGCGCGTATTACCCAGCTTGCTAAAGAAGCTGTTGCAGGCGCGAAGCAGTAAAAGCAAAACGCTTTTAAATTAAAAAAACCTGCCATTGTGCAGGTTTTTTTATATTTATGCGGACTGATATTAAACGGTGCTGATAAATAAGCATTTTGAGGCGCTAGATATCAACACATTGCTAAATGTACTATCTAGGAATGATAGTTTGCTTGAGTGCATGGCTTTCACCAGGGGCTAACGTTTGACCTTGTGTTAAAGATGTCTCTACGCATAGCATATGTTTATAGCCGAAGGGATCCATATCTGAAATAGAGGCCGCACCCTGCCACGGGTTCCATATTACAAGCGAATCATTACCTTCAGAAACAACTTCGGTAAATGCACTGCCGTCCACTTCGATTTCAGCGGTTTTAACCGGGGCAACATGTATTCGGTCTGTTTCACCAGTAATCGTATATGGCGCAGGTGTAGATTTTAAGGCCCAATCATCTAGCTTATCTTTGTATTGCCCTTCAATACCGTTTATCTGCGTATGTTGGATGTGATCTACTTGAAAGTAAGTGTGTAATGCGCAATTGAACTCGAATGGTACTACACCTGTATTTTCTGTAACGAGCGAGACTTCTAGCGCTTCACCGACGGCAATTTTCATAATAACGCTGCAGTCGTTTTCGAACCCTTCTGCACGGGTAAAGCTTGGAGAAAGGGTTATCGTTGTTCCCTTGTCTGTATCTTCTGAATTAACCAGCTTCCACACTTGTGTTCTTAAAAAACCATGAGAGGGGAGTGCACCCTTCTCGCGGCCGTGATCGTCGCTAAACCAAGGCCAGCATACTGGAATACCGCCACGAATAGGACGTTCGCCATTTAAATAGGCGTGAGGGCTTACCCAGAGTCGCTCTCGTTCGTCGACTTTTGGAATATAAGAAAGGATATGGCCGCCAAATAGGCTTATACGTGCTGAAGCGAACGAATTACTCACATCTAGAAAGGTGAGTCCATTAGACTCGCTAACGGTAACTGAATTAACAGGCGGCATAAGCCCTCCTTGGACAAATAAGAGAACAAAAAAGATAAGCGACGGGAAAACATGTATCGCTAGAACATCGTGTTAATAGAAAGCGTCACTTTCAAAAACAAAAAAGGTGCAAACGCATTGTTTACACCTTTAGATTAACTCAACTTATACAAAATTAGTTTAACTATTTTTGCAAAATTTGGTTTTTTACTTTGATATGTGAGCCACAAGGTCAAGAACCTTGTTTGAGTAGCCCCATTCGTTATCGTACCAAGATACTAATTTAACGAATGTATCAGTTAATGCGATACCTGCCGTAGCGTCAAAAACAGATGTGCGAGCGTCGCCAACGAAATCATTAGAAACAACAGCATCTTCGGTGTAGCCCATGATACCTTTCAAGTCGCCTTCAGAGGCTTCTTTCATGGCTGCGCAGATTTCAGCGTAGCTTGCAGGCTTTGCCAAGTTAACAGTAAGATCTACAACTGAAACGTTTGGTGTAGGTACACGGAAAGCCATGCCCGTAAGTTTGCCGTTTAGTTCTGGAATTACTTTACCTACAGCTTTCGCTGCCCCCGTTGACGATGGAATGATGTTTTGGCCAGCACCACGACCCCCGCGCCAATCTTTCATAGATGGGCCATCTACAGTTTTCTGTGTAGCCGTCGTCGCGTGAACGGTTGTCATTAGACCATCAACAATGCCAAACTTGTCATTAAGTACTTTAGCAAGTGGCGCTAAACAGTTAGTAGTACACGACGCGTTCGATACGATGGTTTCGCCCGCGTAGCTGTCTTGGTTCACACCCATAACGAACATAGGCGTATCATCTTTTGAAGGCGCAGACATAACAACCTTTTTAGCACCTGCTTCGATGTGTTTAGCCGCCGTTTCTTTTGTCAGGAATAGACCGGTAGATTCAACAACAACGTCAACGTCTACTTCATTCCACTTAAGTGCAGCTGGATCTCTTTCTGAAGTGATACGAATAGTTTTACCGTTTACTACTAGGTTGTTGTTATCAACCGTAACTTCACCGTCGAATAAACCGTGAGTCGAGTCGTACTTCAGAAGATAAGAAATGTAATCTGTGTCTAGCAAGTCGTTAATAGCTACAACTTCGATGTCATTGCGCTCTGCTGCTGCACGCATTACTAGGCGACCAATACGGCCAAAACCATTGATACCGATGCGAATTGTCATAACGTACCCCGATTGTTTAAATAAAATGAAAATAAATTACGTAAAGTATGGATCAAAATGCCATAATTAGCAAAATAAAAAGCAAAAGTGTTGCAAAATTACGAATTAATACTTTTGCAATCGTATTCAGATATCGTCGAGCACATGTTTCTAGAATAATGTTAAAAAATTGTATGTGACGCTTACGCTTTTTCTCAGATACTGCGTCTCTCACCGAATAACAGGAATGACAAACCATGACACAACAACTTCTGCAACAACTGGTTGAAATGCGGGGCATCGAAACCCAATATGTCGACGCATGGGGAAAACCTGCAACCATCGCAGAATCAAGCAAAGCCAAGTTGCTTAACACACTTGGTTATGACACTAGTAGTGACGAAAAAATTCAGTCACAAATAACGCAAGACGTTAAATCGGTATGGTTGTCGCCGCTTAACCCTGTTCAGGTTGTTCGCAATACCGAAGAAATTATCGTTGCCGTTCGTCTTCCTATCGAATTGGTCAACGACGAACATACCCTTACCATCACTTGCGAAAACGGTGAGGTTAAAGCGCACACATTTATCCCTGTTGATCAAGAAATGACGACTATGGCTCACATCGACGATGTCGAGTTTCATGAGTACGTTGTGACAGTTCCTTTGGATTTACCATTGGGTTATCACGATGTGGTACTAAGTGCTGATAACGATGAATTTGCGCGATCCCGTATTATCGTTGCGCCAGAAGCGTGCTACACGCCAAGTGAAATCAAAGAAGGCAAGAAAATTTGGGGCTTAAGCGTTCAACTTTATTGCGTGCGTAGTGAAAAGAACTGGGGTATTGGTGACTTTTCTGACCTTTCATTACTCATAGAAAAAGCAGCAGGTGTTGGTGCGGATTTTATTGGCCTCAATCCAATTCATGCTCTATATCCCGCTAATCCAAATGCGTGCTCGCCATATGGGCCAAGTTCTCGTCGTTGGTTGAATTATTTATATATTGATGTAACTACCATTGAAGGTTACGACGATGCCTCCGTACAGAGCCTAGTAAATAGTGATGATTTTAAAGCGACCCTTGAACATGCTCGCAATGTCGAACACGTGGATTATGAAGCAGTCGCACATTTGAAATTAGCTGCACTTAAAGCCGTTTTTGAGGTGTATAACGCAAAATATCTATGTAAAAACACCAAACAAAATAAAGCGTTTAAAGCGTTTGTGGAAGCTGGCGGTGAAAGCTTAGATATGTTGGCGGTATACGATGCGCTGCAGTCGCACCTAAAGGCTGATGGTAAAGAGAGCTGGGGCTGGCCAGTATTTCCTCAGGAATTTAAAGATTATCACAACCCAGCCGTGGCTAAATTTAAGCGCGCGAACGAGCAAGAAGTGAAATTCTATCTGTTTCTGCAGTGGATTGCGGCACAGCAGCTTGAACTAGCAAGCAGCAAAGCAACCGACGCAGGCATGACCATTGGTCTTTATCGCGATTTAGCCGTCGGCGTTAGTGAGGGCAGTGCCGAAATTTGGGGTAACAAAGACCTCTACTGCACGAACGCGAGCGTGGGGGCGCCACCCGATATTTTAGGTCCATTAGGTCAAAATTGGGGTTTACCACCTATGGATCCGCGTAAACTTTACGAACAGGGCTACCAGCCAATCATCGACTTATTTGCTTCGAACATGGCGTCTTCGGGCTCACTGCGTATTGACCACGTGATGGCGCTACTGCGTTTGTGGTGGGTTGTTAAAGGCGATAACGCAAAAGATGGCGGCTACGTGTATTACCCGGTAGATGACCTGTTAGGCATACTTGCACTAGAAAGTCACCGCAACGAGAGCCTGGTCATTGGCGAAGATTTAGGTACGGTGCCAGAGGAAATTCGCAGTAAGCTTGCAGATAACGGCGTGTATTCTTATCGTGTGTTTTTCTTTGAACAAGCTGAAGACGGTGGTTTCTTCTCACCAAGCCATTATCCTGTTCAGTCTATGTCCACGTTAACTACTCACGATATGCCAACGCTAATTGGTTACTGGCACTGTTTAGACCTTGAGCTAGGCAAAGATATCGGTCTTTATCCAACGGATGAAATTCTGCAGACCTTGTATGCAGACCGCCATGAAAATAAGCAGGAAATTCTAAATACCCTGCACGGCCATGGTTCAATTGATGACAATGTGGGTCACGATGTTAATTTCACAGGTATGAACCGAGAACTTAACAACGGGATGCAAGTTCATATGGCAGGAGGGTCTAGCGCACTCTTAAGTCTTCAGTTAGAAGACTGGTTAGAAATGGATAAGCCGGTGAATATCCCGGGTACGTTTAATGAATATCCTAACTGGCGCAGAAAACTCACCGAGAATATTGAATCGATGTTCGAAAGACATGATATTAATGATTTAGCGTCTAAACTTACTCAAGCACGAAAGCAAGCGAGCCAAGGGTAGGGCGTGTGTCCCTAATCATCATTATCAAAGAAACGATAATTGATGGTTGCCTAGGTTACTTAATCGAGTAAGATAAAGTGCCATCACGGTGCTTTCGACAGGGCTTGAACGCAATAAGGCGCACTCAAGCCCTCAATTCAACCCGCTGAAATGCGGGTTTTTAATAGGAGTAGCGAATGCAATTAGCGCAGCAGTTTGAACAGGTATTATGTTCTCAGCCCTTTTCCCAACTAGGTATAATAACAAGTAGTAATGAGTCGAAACTTCGAGTGTGGCGCCCTAATGCTCAAGGAATCACCATTCAATGGGAAAATTCTGCGCTTGAAGATTTAACGCTCTCATCAAAAGATGGATTGTTTGAGGCGTCGCTACCAAAAGGTTATGACGGTGAAGTTTATCGGGTTATCACTCGAGGCTCCCAAGATAAAAAAGGTAATATTGACCCCTATCAGTTCACTGAACAGGCCTATCATGCAGTCCATTATATTGATAGCGCACCGGAAAATTTATACACGCAAGCTGGCGCACAGCTTATATCCCTCACTACAGGCAGTGGAAACGAAATTAGCGGTGTAAGATTTTGTGTTTTTGCGCCTAACGCCAGCACCGTTTCCCTTATCGGAGATTTCAATCAGTGGGATGGCCGTATGCACCCCATGGAAAAGACGTCAATGGGTTATTGGGTGCTTTTTGTACCAGAACTGACTGAGGGCGAACGTTACAAGTATCATATCAAAGACGCCCACGGGCACGACTTACCACATAAAGCTGACCCGCTGGGCTTCAGTGCCGAACAGTATCCATCGCACGCTTCAAAAATCTTCAACCACGATACCTATGAGTGGAACGACCAAGTTTGGATGGAACAGCGCGGTAAAAATAAGTACCAAAGCCCCATGAGTATTTATGAGGTACATTTAGGCTCGTGGAAGCGCCCGGACGATGCGTCTGGTGCTCGCTACCTGACTTATCGCGAGCTTGCTGATGATTTGATTGCTTATGTTAGTGACATGGGCTATACCCACGTCGAACTTCTCCCCATTTCTGAGTTTCCGTTTGATGGCTCATGGGGGTATCAGCCCGTAGGAATGTTTGCACCCACCAGTCGTTTCGGTAACCCGGATGATTTTAAATATTTTGTTGATAAATGCCACCAAGCTGGAATTGGCGTGATTATCGATTGGGTCCCCGCTCATTTTCCTGAAGATGGACATGGTTTAGCCCGATTCGATGGTTCTTGCGTTTATGAATACGAGGACCCACGCAAAGGCTGGCACCCAGACTGGAACTCATGCATTTATGATTTCGGTAAAGATACTGTTCGCCAGTTCCTAGTGGCAAATGCGCTATTTTGGTTAGATAAATTCCACGTGGACGGACTGCGTGTTGATGCCGTAGCTTCAATGCTGTATCTCGATTACTCGCGCAATGACGGCGAGTGGATCCCGAACGTGGACGGTGGTAATGAAAACTATGAAGCCATCAGTTTGCTTAAGTGGATGAACGAGGAAGTATATAAACACTATCCAGACGCCATGACGATTGCCGAAGAATCGACGTCGTTTCCCAAGGTTTCTCGCCCCGTATTCGATGGCGGCCTAGGTTTCGGTTTTAAGTGGAATATGGGTTGGATGCACGATTCATTACATTATATTGCTAAAGACCCCGCATATCGCAATTATCACCATGGCGATATCACGTTCAGTATGGTGTATGCGTTTGATGAAAACTTTGTACTGCCTATTTCACACGATGAAGTTGTGCACGGAAAGGGTAGTATGCTGCATAAGATGCCGGGGGATGAATGGCAGCAGGCAGCAAATTTACGCTGTTACGCCGGTTTTATGTATGGGCACCCTGGTAAGAAGCTAAATTTCATGGGGAACGAGCTCGCGCAGGCCCGTGAATGGAATCATGACAGTAGTCTTGACTGGCATCTTCTAGATTTCGACAAGCATAAGGGTGTTCAAACCCTCTACAAGGCGCTTAATCATCTTTATACGTCGACGCCTGCGTTGTATGAACTAGATCACAACCCCGCCGGTTTCGCTTGGTTAGACCACAGTAATGCCGACCAGAGCGTTGTGTCATTTGTACGAACATCTAAAGATGCAAAACAAAAGGTCTATGTTGTATCTAACTTTACTCCTGTACCGCGTAAGCATTTCAGGATAGGTGTTGATGAAGCGTGTTCGTTATCATTGGCTTTGAATACGGATGCCGGCGAATTCTGGGGAAGCAATTATGAAGTGGTTTCTAAAGTAGATACACAAAACACTCCGTGGAATGATCGACCCTATTCTGTGGAGGTAACGTTACCGCCCCTGTCTACTGTGTTTTATATTACCAACTTAGACTAAACCGTTAAGCTAATAGTACATTGAGAACGTTGTGAACGAGATACAAACAACCGCGCTAATTGAAATAAATGCAATAGGCCAGCCGTATCCATTAGGCGCATCTATTACAAAAGAAGGATGTAATTTCGCGGTATATGCACCAGACGCGAAAGCGGTAATATTGTGTTTTTTCAATAGCGATACAGAAGAGGCGATAAGCGAGCATCCGTTGCCGGAAAAAACAGGCGAGGTTTGGCATGGTCACTTCAGCGGCGTTAGTGCAGGGCAGTACTATGGATATCGTGTTGAACGGGGTGAGGGCGGTTTGCACTCAGTGCCCACTGACAAATTACTTATCGATCCTTACGCAAAGAAATTAAGCCGTGCGATAAAGTGGGATGCGCGACGTTACAAGCATGACTCTCAGTTTATGGTCCCAAAGTGTATTGTTATAGACGATAGTTCTTACGCTGTTAGTCATGCAAGTTCCCCTGTAATTCCAAAACACAAGCGTGTTGTTTATGAAGCCCACGTTAAAGGGCTCACTAAGCTTCACCCCGATGTGCCCAAAGAGCATAGAGGAAAATTTATAGGGGCGGCGCATCCAAACGTAATTAACCATTTAAAGGCGTTGGGTATCACTACGGTGCAGTTTATGCCTTTGTGCTCATTCATGCCCGAACCGTTTATTACAGATAAGGGACTGACTAATTATTGGGGTTATAACCCCGTTAATTTTTTCGCGCCAGAGCCTCGCTACGGTGTGGCCGACGCCTTGGCCGAGCTTAAAGCAATGGTCGATGCGTACCACAGTGCAGGCCTTGAGGTAATTGTCGATGTGGTATTTAATCATACGGCAGAAGCAGGAGAGGGGGGCCCGATATTATCGTATAAAGGATTTTGCCCCTATCAAGCGTATTTATTGGAACAAACAAAAACCGGTGAGCTCGTCTATTCGAATCATTCAGGCTGTGGTAACACCGTAAACACCGCTCAACCATTTATGATGGGCCTTATTTTAGATGCGATGCGTCACTGGGTCTCGGTTATTGGTGTTGATGGTTTTCGGTTTGACTTAGCTGTTTGTTTGGGAAGAGAACCGCAGCAGTATAATAAAAAGTCCGGTTTGCTGCGGGCAATCAGTGCCGATCCTTTTCTAAGGGATAAAGTATTACTTGCCGAACCCTGGGACATTGGACCTGGCGGTTATCAGGTTGGCAACTTCCCGTCGCCTTGGCTTGAGGTTAACGATAAGTATAGAGACACGGTGCGAGCATTTTGGCGCGGTGACGATGGCGTAACAGCTGATTTCGCAACGCGACTTATGGGCTCCAGAGATATATTTCACAAAGGGCGTCGACATATCAGTACATCGGTGAATAACGTAACCTATCACGATGGATTTACCCTTCATGATATGGTGACTTACGCCGAGCGTCATAATCTTGATAATTTGGAAGATAACAGAGATGGTCACGGTCACAACCTATCGGCTAATTATGGTGTAGAGGGCGAAACCAACGATGAATCGATTATCACCATGCGAGAGCGCCAGAAACGAAACCTCTTTGCAACCTTGATTTTTTCACAAGGTACGCCCCATATTCTTGGTGGCGATGAGTTAAGCCGTACCCAAAATGGAAACAACAACGCTTACTGCCAGGATAATCCTATAAGCTGGCTGAACTGGGAGATGAATAAACGCAAGCAGGACTTTCTGAGTTTTTGCCAATACGTTATTCGCCTGCGTCAATCTTCTTCCTTACTTAGTGAGTTAAAGCTTCATGATGATGCCTTTACTTTGTCGCGAAATGTAAAAGAAATAAACTGGTACAAACCCGATGGTTCAGACAAAGCGTCTGAAGACTGGAATGCGCACCACAACAAGTCCTTTGGCGTTGAAATTAAGGGGTGTGCGTTAGGTGAACAAAAGCCAGAACATTGGTTTTTATGCGTTAACGCCAGTGAAAATGACGTGCGCTTCCATCTACCGTCTGTACTTCCAAAAGGGGGATGGACTATGCACCTAGATACCAGATACAGTTCGCTGGAAGAACAACCGTCAATATGTATACAAAAGGTATTCTTACAAGCCAGTAAATCACTCACGCTGTTTAGCTTTGCCCAGTTTACTGGGTAGAGCGCCATTGATTTTCGGTTAGTGTGCGTTAAGAATAATATCTCCCTATACTATAATGCGTTGAAGCGACTAAGACTTTACCTTTGTTGGAATTTCATACAGCATAGGGTTGTAAGCTGAAGCTCAGGGTTAAAACCTCCGACCAATTAGCCTTTAATGCCTGTTTATGTTTACTGGTGGTGGTATTTACACCAGTGCAGACGAAATTACGATGTTTGACTGTTCATTATTGTTTCAGGTGGTATCATGCGCAGCCATCTGAAATGTGAGGGTGTTCCTATGCAAAA